>Ga0163108_10001623_pt1 | contig 16382 bp, 19 predicted proteins | sample Fk1155metaG_FD_109644 | JGI IMG/M metagenome (GOLD analysis project Ga0163108, IMG submission 109644) | Marine microbial communities from the Central Pacific Ocean - Fk160115 155m metaG | ecosystem: Environmental > Aquatic > Marine > Oceanic > Photic zone | place: The Central Pacific Ocean...
CTCAAATATTATCCTATCTAGACTAAGAAGATTCGATTTTATATTATAAATATATATATATGAAAACTTCTAGTGAAAAAGAAAAAAAACTTGATAGCGTACTGAGTAAATTAATTAAGTTAAATTTAAATACTAATCTTAAAGAGAATTTACAACGTTTAAGCTATCAGAAAAATCAATTAGAAATTGAAAAAAAAGAAATTTCTAACAAATATGAAGAACTTATTAAAGAGCACGAAAAAATTAAGCAAGAGTTAACAAATTACAAAAATAAAAAAAAGGAAGAACAATCCAAGGTATTGCAGTTTTCTGAGAAAATAGATGAATTAAATCAAGAAACAGATACTCTGCTTGAGGACATTGATAAATGGCAAATGTAAATGTTACTTTTAATGGAAAAGAATTTCTACTTTCTTGCGAAGATGGTCAAGAAGAACATCTTGTGGAGCTTTCAGAACAATTAAACAATAAGTTTGCTGGTTTAAAATCGCAATTAGGAAATATTGGAGAAAATAAATTATTACTAATTACTTCAATTAAAGTTATGGATGAATATTTTGAGACGAAGAAAAAAATTGAAGAAAAAAAAAGAGAACTTAATGATTTATCAAATAAGTTTAAAGAACTTAGGTCTTTAGTTTTTCAGTATAGAGACAATAAAGAAAAAGAAATTGAAATTTTAAAGAATAATCAAGAGAACTTTAAAGAAGAAATAGAAAAGAACAAAAAAGTTTATGAGAAAATAATAGATGATGCAGCTGAAAAGATTGAAACTTTTATTCAGCAAGCAAGTTCTGATAATAAAATTCAATAATAGATTGTGCTGAAATCCAAAATTAGAAAAAAAATTCTAAAAGTTAGAGAAAATAATAATAAAGAAAAAATTCATATAAAATTTAACAAAATTTACAGTTTATTAAAAAAAAAAACTAATTTAAGAAAAAAGATTATAGGAGGGTATTATCCTGTAAATTATGAGATAGATGATTTAGAAATTTTAAGAAAATTTTTGAAGAAAAAAATCAAAATTTCTTTACCTGTAATTAAAAAAAATTTTAGAATGGATTTTATACGGTGCTCTCTTGATGGCGTATTTGCTATTAACAAATATGGCATTCCAGAACCAGATGATGGAAGAGTTGTATATCCTGATATATTATTAGTACCTTTAGTAGCATTTGATAAAAAATTAAATAGATTAGGTTATGGAGCTGGCTTTTATGATAGACTTATTAAGTCTTTAAAAAAAAGAAAAAATATTATTACCGTTGGTCTTGCATTTGATTTTCAAGAAGTATATTTAATACCAACTTCAAGACATGATCAAAAGTTGGATTATATAGTTACAAATAAAAAAATTTTAAAATGAATATTCTTTTTTTAGGGGATATAGTAGGTGCCTCCGGATGCGAAGCTATTAATAAACATTTACCAAAAAAAATAAAAGAATCTAAAATTGATTTTGTTATTGCTAATGGAGAAAACGCAGCAAAAGAAGGAGTTGGCATAACAGAAGAAATAACAAATAATTTATTTGATAGCGGAGTCGATGTAATAACAACTGGAAATCATGTTTGGGATCAAAAAGAAATTATTAAACACATAGAAAACGAAGAAAGACTTTTAAGACCTTTAAACTTACCCCAACTTTCACCAGGAAAAGGGTTTGGAGTTTTTAATTCAAAAAATGGACCAAGAGTAGGAGTGTTAAATTTGATGGGAAATATTTTCATGAAAAAATGCGATGATGTTTTTGAAGCTGCACAAAAATTTACAATGAGAAATGCTTTAAAAAAAGATTATGATGTTTTGGTTGTTGATTTTCATGGAGAAATCACAAGTGAAAAAATGGCGATGGGACATTTTTTTGACGGTAAAGCAACATTAGTTGTAGGCACACATACACATGTTCCAACCTCTGATACAATGATTTTAAAAAATGGAACAGCATATCAAAGTGATGCTGGAATGTGTGGCGACTATAATTCAGTTATAGGAATGAATAAAGAAAATTCCTTGAATAAATTTTTAAAAAAAAGTTCACAAAAGCATTATCCAGCCACAGGCGAAGCAACTTTATGTGGATCAATAATTGAATGTAATTTAGAAACTGGCCTTGCAAAAAGTATAAAACAATTCATATATGGTGGTATTTTAAAATATTCAAATTAGAAAGATATGGCAGGACATTCTCACTGGGCAGGAATTAAACATAAAAAAGGAAAGGCTGACAAATTAAGATCGAATCTTTTTTCAAAACTTTCTAGAGAAATTACTGTGGCTGCCAAATTAGGAGACAAAGATCCAGATATGAATGCTAGATTAAGATCTGCAATTCAAGCAGCCAGATCATCTAATATGCCGAAAGACAATATAAAGAGAGCTATAGACAAGTCATCAATCAATGAAAGTGAGAGCTTTGAATATTTAAGATATGAAGGATTTGGACCTGATAAAATAGCCGTAATTGTTGAAACGTTAACAGATAATAAGAATAGGACAGCTTCAAAAATTAGAACTATTTTTAGCAAATATGGAGGAAGTCTTGGAACTCAAGGATCGGCATCACATAATTTTAATCAAATAGGCGTAATCAAAATAGATAAAAAAGAAATATCCGAGAATGAAATTTTTGAAATTGCAATTGATGCTGGTGCAAATGAATGCCTTTCTTATGAAGATTTGCATGAAATACAATGTGAAAAAAATGAGATTTATAATGTAAAAAAAAAAATAGAAAAAAAAATTCAAAACTTTATTTCTACAGAAATAGATTGGAAACCAATAAATGCAGTAAAAGTTAACAAAGATAAAGTTGAAATAGCTACTGAATTTTTGGAGCTTTTGGAAAATGATGATGATGTTCAAAGAGTATATACTAATTTAATATTTGAAAATAATTGATGCTTATTATTGGAATTGACCCAGGCATTTCAGGTTCTATTTGTTTTTTTGAAGATGGAAAAGTATTAGATATTGTTGAAATGCCAAGTATGGCTGAAGGCAAGAAAAATAAAAAACAAGTTAATGGATCTCAAATATATAATGAAATTTTTTCAAGAATCAAAAAAATAAATAAAGCTAATGTTAAAGTGGTTATAGAGCAAGTTTCAGCAATGCCTGGACAAGGCGTTACAAGTATGTTTAATTTTGGCCAATCGTTTGGAGTATTAAAAGGAATCTGTTCTGCTATGCAGTTATCGGTTTATTTTGTGAGGCCAGTAAAATGGAAAAAATATTTTAATCTTATTAATTCAGAGAAAGACGCCAGCAGAACTAAAGCAATTGAGATTTTTCCCTATATTTCTTCTCAATTATCTAGAAAAAAAGACTCAAATAAAGCAGATGCCATTTTATTAGCTAGTTTTTTCTTTGAAACATACCAATCAATTGATAAGTAATTTAGCAATATAGTCAAATTAATGACACATTTTAGTGTGAACCATCCTTAATGGAATCGGATATATCTTCACAAGCAGTCGGTTTAGCTAGCAACACTGATTTTTCAATAATAAGCCTTTTTATTAGAGCAGACATAATAGTAAAAACAGTAATAATTATTTTGATTGCAAGCTCAATTTACTCATGGGCTATTATTTTTGAAAAAATAAAAATGTTTAAAAAAATATACAAAACTACAGAGGAATTTGAAAATAAGTTTTGGAAATCAAAATCTGCAGAGACTTTTTATAATAGTTTACCTGCTAATATAGAAGACCCAATGGCAAATGTGTTTATAAATTCAATGGATGTAATGCTGAAGTCTAGAAGAAGTTCCAATCTCAATGAAAAAATGTCAAGAATGTTAGAGATAAACATAGAACAACAAATGGAAAAAATTGAAAAAAGCTATACTTTTCTTGCAACCGTAGGATCAACAGCTCCCTTTGTAGGTTTGTTCGGAACTGTATGGGGAATTATGAATTCTTTTCAATCAATTGCAATTTCAAGAAATACTAGTCTAGCAATAGTTGCTCCCGGTATAGCAGAAGCATTGTTCGCAACTGCTCTTGGTCTTTTAGCTGCAATTCCAGCAGTGATAGCGTTTAACAAGTTCAATAGCGATTCAAGAAAATACTCACAGAAATTAGAAAATTTTTCAAAAAGACTTTTATCAATAATTTAAAATGGCTTTCAAATTAAAACGTTCATCGAGAGAACCAATGAGCGAAATTAATGTAACTCCTTTTGTTGATGTAATGTTAGTTTTGTTAATTATATTTATGGTAACTGCCCCATTATTAACTGTTGGAGTTCAAGTAGATTTGCCAGAAAGTTCGGCAGATTCTTTGCCAGAAGAACAAGAGCCTTTAACTTTAACCATTAATTCAAAAGGTGAAATTTTTATACAAGAGTCAAAAGTAGATTACGAAAAAATTATTGCAAAAATATTGGCTGTTTCAAAAAATAGAACTGACACAAGAATTTATGTAAGAGGAGACAAAACAATTAATTATGGAAGAGTTTTAGAAATAATGGGCATGTTGTCTGGCTCAGGGTTTACCAAAGTTGCCTTAATTTCAGAGCCTTATAAAGAAAGGTGATCGGATGTATAAGAATGTTGCTATTTCAACAAGTTTTCATTTGCTAATAATTATTTTAGCAACTTTTAGTTTACCTTTTTTAATAAAAAAACCAATTGAACTTCCACCTATTGTATCTATAGAACTAATTCAAATTACAGATAAGACAAGCATTCCATTTGCCCCAAAAGCAAAAAAAATAATTGAGAAGGTTAAGAAAAAAGAAGAAGAAAGAATTGTTTCCGAACAAGCACCACCAAAAAAAATAAAAAAGGAAAAACCTGATGCTGTGCCATTACCAGATCAAAAAGTAGAAGAAGTAAAAAAAATAGAAGAAAAAAAACAAAATCCTGAGAAAATAGAAACAGAAATTAAACAAGTTTCAGAATTTGAAAAAAAAGAATTGTTTGATCCAAATAATATTGCTGCACTAATTGATAAATCTAAAGAGAATCTAGCCGAAACTAACAAGACAACAAAAAAAATTACACAATCCCATGATAAAAATGCAGAACCAAGTGGACTTTCATTAAGCGAAGAAGATGCTCTAAAGGCTCAAATATTTGGATGCTGGAGCATTCCTTTGGGATTGCCTTACAATGAAAATTTATTAGTTCGTATAAAATTACAATTGAAACCAAACGGCACAGTGATAAAATCAGAAATATTAGATCACGCTAGAATGAATAAACCCGGGCAGGGATTTTATAAAGTTTTAGCTGAGAGTGCATTAAGAGCTATAAGATTATGTCAGCCATTAAGAGTACCTACAACTGGGTACGAAAGATGGAAGGATTTACAGTTAAATTTTGATGCAAGAGAAATGTTAGAAGGATAAAAATTGAACTTATTAAGAATATTAATCATACTATTTTTGTTTCAATTTAAAGCTTATGCTTTGATTGAAGTGGATATAACAAGAGGAAATTTAAGTCCACTTCCCATAGCGGTATCACCATTATCTTCTGACCAAAATTCCTTAGATAATTTTAATAAAATTTTAAACAAAAAAGATATTGGATCAGAGATATCTAATATAGTTGAAAACAATTTAAGACAAACGGGACTTTTTAATCCACTTGAAAAAGATGCTTTTTTACAAGAACCAGAAATTGCTCATTTAAAACCAAGATTTGAAGATTGGGCTTTGATTAAAGCTCAAGCATTAATAACTGGAAAAGTAGAAATTGTTGATGAAAAACTAAGAGTTGAGTTTAGGTTATGGGATGTTTTAGCAGCAAAAGAAATGTTGGCATTAGCTTTCACAACAGTGCCAACAAACTGGAGAAGAGTAGGTCATATATTAAGTGATAAAATTTATGAGCGTTTGACTGGAGAAAAAGGTTATTTTGATACAAGAATAATTTATGTTGCCGAAGAAGGTCCTAAAACAAAAAGAATAAAAAAACTAGCAATTATGGATCAAGATGGTTTTAATTTAAAATATTTAACATTAGGAAATGAATTGGTTTTAACACCCAGATTTAATCCAACAAATCAAATGGTTACTTATCTTTCTTATTTTAGAAATCTACCGAGAGTTTATTTATTAGATATTGAGACTGGAGAACAAGAAGTTGTTGGAGATTTTCCAGGTATGACATTTGCGCCACGATTTTCCCCTGATGGAAAAAAAATTATTATGAGTTTTGCAATGGATGGAAATTCAGATATTTATACTATGGATCTTGAAAACAGAGTTGTAGAAAGAATTACAAATCATCCTTCTATTGATACTTCACCATCATATTCTCCAGATGGAAAGCACATTGCCTTTAACTCTGATAGAAGTAAATACCAACAAATTTATGTTATGCGAAGCGATGGTTCTAATGTAAAAAGAATTTCTTTTGGGAACGGTTTGTATGGAACTCCAGTTTGGTCGCCAAGAGGAGATTTAATTGCTTTTACAAAATTACACAAAGGGAAATTCTATATAGGAGTTATGAGAACAGATGGTTCGGGTGAAAGGCTTTTGACAGAAAATTTTTATCAAGAAGCTCCATCTTGGTCGCCAAATGGTAGAGTTTTGATTTTTTATAGAGAAACCAAAACCAATGAAAAAGGGGAAGGATTTTCTGCAAAATTATGGTCTATAGACTTGACGGGTTATAACGAAAGACAAGTTTTTACAAAAACGGACGCTTCTGACCCATCCTGGTCGTCTTTATTAAGCAATTAATGCTTAAATTTCTTGATTTTTTAACTTGAAACATCTATTTAGTTGTGAAAAAGTTATATTATTCAATTTTAAGGAGCACTAATGACTTTGAGCAAAATTTTAAGAAATACATTTCTAGTAATCATTGCATGTTTAGTATTGTCTGCTTGTGCAACAAAAAAGGTAACAGAAGTTGGCGGACAGATGCAAGGAGATGTTTACACAGGGACAGACACTGTTGAATACTTAGCTTCAGGTGTTCCAGATAGAGTTTTCTTTGCAACAAATGAATCAATTTTAACTACTCGTTCAAGAGACACTCTTAGAAAACAAGCAACTTGGTTAAGAAAAAACCCAGAAATAAATGTTGTATTAGAAGGTCATGCTGACGAACGTGGAACTAGAGAGTACAACTTGGCATTAGGAGAGAGAAGAGCAAATTCTGCTAAAGATTACCTAATGACTTATGGAGTAGCCGCAAATAGAATTTCAGTAATTAGCTATGGAAAAGAAAGACCAGTCGATTCTGGTTCTAATCCATTAGCTTGGTCGAAAAATAGAAGATCAGTTACTGTTAAGGCTAATTAATAATATTCTTATTAAATAATTCAAAAGACCCTCATTCGTGAACGCATGAGGGTCTTTTTTTTGCCATCATTATTGTTAGAAATGTTTGAATGATTATATTTAAAGGAAGAAGTTTACTTGTATTTCTTTCATTTTTATTATTGTTTTCTCAAAAATCTTTTTCAGAAGATCAAAATGTTATTGAGATTTTAGAAACAATTCAAAAAGATTTGAAAACTTTGGAAAAAGCAGTCTATTCCGATTCTAGCTCTACAAACTCAAATACCACCAATATAATTGATCAAAACACTGAAGATGTATTAACACGTCATTTGTTAAAGCTTTCAGAATTAGAAAACCAATTCAATATATTGACCAACAAGTTTGAAGAAGTGAATTTTAAATTAGATAAACTTTCAAGCAGATTGTCAAAAATTCAAGCTGATAATCAATTAAGATTTCAGCAATTAGAAGAAGGAAAATTAGTGGGATCTTTAGAAAATAAAGATTTAGTTTCAAAACCAAAAGAAGCTGAAGAAAAAATATTACCAGGATCTTCACAGCCGCAAGATTTAGGATCAATATCTTACAAAGATACATCTACCGAAGAAACAATTCAACAAACTCAATCAATAGATACTACAAGCACAGTAGTTTCAGAAATTATTGAATCAGAAGAAAAAATTTTGCCAAATGAAACCCCAGAAAAACAATATGAGTTTGCTTCAAGCTTTTTAAAAGTGGGTGATTATAATACAGCAGAGAGAGCTTTTTTAGAGTTTGTAAAATTAAACCCAGAACATGATTTAGCAGGAAGCGCGCAATATTGGTATGCAGAAACTTTTAGAATTAGACAACTTTATACTGATGCTGCAGAAGCATATCTAGAAGGATATCAAAAATATCCAAAAAGTAGTAAGGCTCCTATAAATTTATTAAAACTTGGTGTATCATTGGTTCAGATAGGAGAAAAAGATCAAGGTTGTTTAATGATTTCTGGAGTTAAAGAACAATATCCAAAAGCAAATCAATCTGTTCTTCAAAAAGCAAAATATGAAGAAAAAAAGTTTGGCTGTAAAAAAGATAATACATAGGTCACTTCTTAATCATTTAAAATTTGTTAGAATTAGGAAAGTTTTTAATGGTTACAGAAATTATTTAGATAAATTTATAAATCAAAAGAACAAAATCGGAGTAGCTATCTCTGGTGGTCCTGACAGCCTAGCTTTAGCATATCTTACAAAGTGTTATTTATTAAAAAACAAATTAAGTTCAAATTTTTTTCTAATAGATCATGCTCTTAGAAAAGAATCTTCAAAAGAAGCAAAATCAGTAAAACTGTTATTAAAGAAATTTGATATTGACTGCAAAATTATAAAGTGGAAAGGCAAAAAGCCGAATTCTAATATTCAAAGTATTGCAAGAAATGAAAGATACAATCTATTAAAAAAAGAATGCAAAAAAAACAATATAAAACATCTCCTAATTGGACACCATGTCGACGACCTTTATGAGAATTTTTTTATAAGACTTGTACGTGGAAGCGGATTAAGAGGACTTTCTTCTTTTGGGGAGCCAATTAAAAATGAAGATGGTTTTTTTATATTAAGACCTTTAATTAAATTTAAAAAAGAAGATTTAATTTACATTTCAAAGCTTGTTTTCAATTTTTTTATTGAGGACCCCTCAAATGAAAATTCTTTTTTTTTAAGAAGTAGAATAAGAAAGTTAATTGCAGATTTGAATAAAGAAGGTCTTGATCAAAAAAAATTAAATTTAACAATTAAAAATCTCAAATCTGCAAATGATGGAATAAATTTTTATGTAAAAAAAAATATTAATAAAAATGCAAAATTTATTGAAAAAAAAATATGTATATTTTAAATGAGTATTTTTTTAATCAATCTGAAGAAGTGATTTTTAGAAGTATTTCTTTGGTACTAAAAAAAATTAGCGACAGGTATTATTTACCAAGAGGAAAAAGTATTTCAGATTTAATCGTAAAAATTAACACTTTAAAATCTAACAAATTTACTCTTGGGAGGTGTTTTATTGAAAAAATTAATCAAACTGTCTTTATTACTAGTGAAAATTAAGAATAAATTTAATAATTGTTGTAAATTGACACTTGTTTAATTAATAATAACTCTTATCTTAATCTTATGAATTTGAAAAATTTAGCAATGTGGGCTGTAATAGTTTTTTTGACTGTTGGATTATATAACATGTTTAAAAATCCTCAGAATTCAATTAACAAAAAAGATACAATAATATTTTCAGATTTTTTAACAGAAGTTAATAATGGAAGAGTTGTTGAGGTTCAAATTCAAGGAAATAACATTTTTGGAATTTTATCTGATGGAACCAAATTTTCAACTTACTCTCCAAGTGATCCAAATTTAATTGAAAAACTTACAAACAAAGGTGTAAGTATTTCTGCAGCTCCAATTGATGAAAAAATGCCGTCATTATTTGGAGTACTTTTATCTTGGTTCCCAATGTTGCTACTAATTGCTGTGTGGATTTTCTTTATGAGGCAAATGCAAGGAGGCAAAGGTGGAGCTATGGGCTTTGGTCGGTCGAAAGCAAAAATGATGAATGAGTTAAAAGGCAAAGTAACTTTTAATGATGTAGCAGGAATTGAAGAAGCAAAAGAAGAAGTAGAAGAAGTTGTTGAATTTTTAAAAGATCCAAAAAAATTTAGTCGACTTGGAGGAAAAATACCAAGAGGATGTTTATTGGTTGGACCTCCAGGCACGGGAAAAACTTTATTAGCTAGAGCAATAGCTGGAGAAGCAGGAGTTCCTTTTTTTACAATTTCCGGATCTGATTTCGTTGAAATGTTCGTTGGAGTTGGCGCATCAAGAGTTAGAGATATGTTTGAACAAGGAAAAAAACATTCTCCTTGTATTATTTTTATAGACGAAATTGATGCTGTTGGAAGAAGTAGGGGAGCAGGTCTAGGAGGAGGAAATGACGAAAGGGAACAAACTTTAAATCAATTATTGGTTGAGATGGATGGTTTTGATACCAATGAAGGCGTTATAATAATAGCAGCAACTAATAGACCAGATGTTTTAGATCCCGCTCTTTTAAGACCAGGAAGATTTGATAGACAAGTAGTTGTGTCTCTTCCCGATATTCTTGGTAGAGAAAAAATTCTTAAAGTTCATGCAAAGAAAATTTCAATGACACCAGATATTAATTTAAGAACAGTAGCAAGAGGAACCCCAGGTTTTTCAGGAGCAGATTTAGCAAATTTGGTTAATGAATCTGCTTTATTAGCAGCAAGAAAAAATAAAAGAATAGTAACTTATGCTGAATTTGAGGAGGCTAAAGATAAAGTTATGATGGGTGCAGAAAGAAGATCCATGGTAATGACTGAAGAAGAAAAAAAATTAACCGCTTATCATGAAGCGGGTCATGCTATAGTTACGATAAATGAAAAAGCAGCGCATCCAATTCATAAAGCAACAATAATTCCTAGAGGAAGAGCATTAGGTATGGTGATGCAACTTCCCGAAAGAGATGAATTGTCTCAAACTAGAGAGCAATTACATGCTCAAATGGCGATTGCCATGGGAGGAAGAGTAGCAGAAGAAATTATTTTTGGAGAAGATAAAGTTACTACTGGTGCAGCAAGCGACATTGAACAAGCCACAAAAAGAGCTAGAGCAATGGTTATGAGGGCTGGCTTAAGCAAAGAATTGGGTCCCGTTGCTTATGGAGAAAATGAAGAAGAAGTGTTTTTGGGAAGATCGGTTGCAAGACAACAACACATGTCAGAAGAAACATCTAGAAAAGTTGATACAGAAATAAGAAAGATCGTTGACAAAGGATACGAAAAGGCTAAAAAAGTTCTTTCATCAAAAATTGATGATTTACACAAACTAGCTAAAGCTTTATTAACTTATGAGACTTTAACAGGTGATGAAATTGAAGATTTAATCAACAAAAACATACATCCTGCGAACAAAGAAGATTTAAAAACAGAAGACAATAATCAAGATTCTGCACTAGGATCTATCGGATTAAAACCAAAAATTGTTCACTAACTTATAATGAAAAAATATTACACAAGAGTGTGTAATTTTTATTATGGTCATTACGCAAGAAACTTAATTAAAAAGAAAAAGGCACTACCTCTCAATGGCAACTTAAATGTTTCCTTCGATCATATTGAAATTCTTTCTAGAAAAAATACAAAATTAATTCATTTTAAGGAAATAAATAATTTACCTTATATATTAAAAAAAAAAATTAAAAATGATTTAATAAAAATAACAAAAAGAAAAAAAAACTTTTCAAATTTTAATTTTAATAAACTTCCTAACATTATGGGAGTAATAAATTTAACACCAGACAGTTTTTCTGATGGAGGAAAGTTTAATAGAAAAAATTTAGGATATAAACATGCAATTAGATTGTATAAGTTAGGATCAGACATTATAGACGTGGGAGGCGAATCTACCCGTCCAATGTCTAAGGAAGTTAAACCAACAATTGAATGGAAAAGAATTAATAATACTCTTAAAAAACTAAATAAAAAGAAAATACCGACATCTTTAGATACAAGAAAATCTTTTATAATGAAAAAAGGGATAGACCTAAGTATAAAACTTGTAAATGATATTTCTGGACTAAATTTTGACGATCAATCAATTAATGTTATAAAAAAAAATAACATTCCTTTTGTACTGCACCATATACATGGAAATCCATTAACAATGCAAAAAAATCCCAAGTATAATAATGCATTGTTAGATGTTTATGATTATTTTGAAAAACGAATAAAATTTATTCGTTTTAAAGGTATAAAACATAGCAATATTATAATCGATCCTGGTATCGGATTTGGTAAAAACTTGAAACATAATATTATGTTAATTTCTAAAATTTCTCTTTTTCATAGTTTAGGATTTCCTATAATGCTTGGTATTTCTAGAAAAAAATTTATTAAAGATATTTCTGGAAAGAACGATTCCAAAGAAAGAATTGGAGGAACTATTGGATCGTCATTATATGCAATTATGCAAGGTATTCAAATTTTAAGAGTTCATGATGTTAACGAAGTTATTCAAAGTATTAAAATATTTAAAGAATTATTGAAAAAATAATGTCAAAAAAATATTTTGGAACTGATGGCATAAGAGGCACAGTTAACAAAGATATCATAAATGGAGAAATGTTCTTTAAGTTTGGGTTAGCGGCAGGTACATTTTTTAAAAATCAAAAAAAAACTAAACAAACAGCAATTATAGCTAAGGACACAAGATTATCAGGCTATACTTTAGAACCTGCCCTAGTTTCAGGATTAACTTCAGCTGGCATGCATGTGTTTACTTTGGGACCTCTCCCAACAAATGGTCTTGCAATGTTAACCAAGAGCATGAAGGCAAACATGGGAATAATGATTACAGCCTCACATAATCCATACCATGATAATGGTTTAAAATTATTTGGACCAGATGGATTAAAACTTTCTGATAAAATAGAAAAAAAAATTGAAATTTTAATAGATCAAAAAAGTATTATGCAATTTTCAAGACCAAAAATTTTAGGAAGAGTAAAAAGATTAGAGAATGGTAACGAAGAATACATAAAAATTTTACGAAAAAACTTCCCAAAAAAATTTATATTAAAAGGTATGAAAATCGTAATAGATTGTGCAAATGGAGCAGGATATAAAGCGGGACCAGCTTTATTAGAAGCATTAGGTGCAAAAGTTATTTCAATCGGAACCAAACCAAACGGTTTGAATATTAATTACAAATGTGGATCCACTTATCCAAAAAAAATGCAAAAAAATGTTAAAAAACATAAAGCACATCTTGGAATTTCATTAGATGGAGATGCTGATAGAGTAATTATGTGTGATGAGAAAGGCAAAATAATTGATGGGGATCAAATTATAGCAGCTTTAGCAAAAAGATGGAAAAATAAAAAAATTTTAAAAGGAGGAGTTATTGGTACTTTAATGTCGAATTATGGTTTAGAAAAATTTTTGAAGAAAGAAAAAATAAAATTTATAAGAGCAGATGTAGGTGATCGTTATGTGAAAGAAAAAATGAAAAAAAACAAATTTAATTTGGGAGGCGAGCAGTCAGGACATATAATTTTAGGAAAATTTGCTACTACAGGAGACGGTTTGCTAGTTGCTTTGGAGATACTATTTTCATTGAGAAAAGGAAAAAAAGCAAGCAAATATTTTAATGTATTTAAACAAACACCTCAAATATTAGAAAATATAGAAGTTAAAGATAAAAATATAATGGATGCCGCTCATTGTAAAAAATCAATAAATTTGGCAAAAAAAATAATTAATGGAAAAGGTAGACTACTAGTAAGAAAATCAGGCACAGAGCCGAAGATAAGAATTATGGTAGAATCTAATAGTAAGAAATTGAATAAAAAGTGTATTAATTTAATAAAAAAAACAATCAGATAATTTGAAACCAAAATCTAAAGTATTAATAATAGCAGGCTCAGATTCTTCTGGAGGAGCAGGAATTCAAGCAGATATTAAAACTGTTACTGCTCTTGGCTCATATGCGATGACAGCAATTACAGCGATTACATCTCAAAATACAATGGGAGTTAAATCAATTGTTTCAATAAATTCAAAAGAAATATTAAACCAAATAGTATTTACATGCAAAGATATTAAACCAGATGCAATTAAAATTGGGATGTTACATTCTTCAAAGGTTATAAAATCAGTAATCGATGGATTAAATAAGGTTAAAATTTCTAAAATTGTTTTAGACCCTGTTATGGTAGCTAAAAATGGGGCGAGATTGATAGACAAAAAAGCGATAAATATTTTGAAAAACAAACTGATTAAAAAAGTATCTTTAATAACTCCAAATATACCTGAAGCAGAAATCTTAACCCAAACTAAAATAAAAAATATAAACGATATGGAATATGCAGCAAATATATTACTCGGGTATGGTGCAAAAAATGTTTTAATTAAAGGTGGCCATTTAAATAAAGAAATCGTTCCAGATCTATTTTTAAATAAAAAAGAAATTAAAATTTTTAGAAACAAAAGAATTTCAACCAAAAATACACATGGAACTGGTTGTACTTTATCTAGTGCTATAGCCACATATTTTTCGTGTGGAAAAGTTCTAAAGAAATCTTGTGAGCTAGGAACTAAGTATGTAAATAGTGCAATAGGATCTAACTTACAATATGGAAAAGGGAGAGGTCCTATAAACCATTTGAGTTCAATAGTAATAAAAAAAAAATTTTAGATAATGAAAAATATTGTTGTAGTAGGTTCGCAGTGGGGAGACGAAGGTAAAGGAAAAATTGTAGACTGGTTATCTGACCAGGCAGATGTAGTAATTCGTTTTCAAGGTGGACATAATGCAGGCCACACTTTAGTTATTGATGGTGTAACTTATAAATTAAGACTCCTTCCCTCAGGAATTGTTAGAAAAAATAAAATTTCTATCATAGGAAATGGGGTTGTCATAGATCCTTGGGCACTATTGGAAGAGATTAAAGAAATTAATTTAAAGGGTGTGGAGGTTAATGAAAATAATTTTATCATTTCAGAATCTGCCAACTTAATTTTACCTTTTCATAGAGAAATGGATGAAATTAGGGAAGATGCAGCAGGAAAAAGCAAAATAGGAACCACAAGAAGAGGAATAGGACCAGCTTATGAAGATAAAATTGGAAGAAGATCAATTAGAGTAATGGATTTAAAATCTGAAAGTAATTTAGATCACAGGTTAGAAAATGCATTGCTTCATCATAACGCTATAAGAAAAGGATTAGGAAAAAAAATATATAAAAAAAATGAATTAAAAAAAGAGTTGCTAAAAATAGCACCTGAAATATTAAAATTTTCTCAACCTGTTTGGCTAAAAATTGAAGAATTTAAGAAAAAAAAAAAGAAAATATTATTTGAAGGAGCCCAAGGAATTCTATTGGATGTTGACCATGGTACTTATCCTTTTGTGACTTCGTCAAACACAGTTGCTTCAAGTGCTGCAACAGGAACTGGGTGCGGTCCAAATACTATTAATTATGTTTTAGGTATAACTAAAGTCTATACTACCAGAGTAGGAGAAGGACCCTTTCCTACAGAATTAAAAGACAAAATTGGAAAGCACTTAGGAAATAAAGGTAAAGAATTTGGAACAGTTACAAGCAGAAAAAGAAGGTGTGGTTGGTTTGACGGTGTTTTGGTTAGACAAACAATTAAGATTTCTGGAATTAATGGGATTGCTTTAACCAAGTTAGATGTTTTAGATGAATTGGATGAAATTAAAATGTGTATTCAATACGAATTAGATGGAAAAAAAATTGACTATCTTCCCTCTGCAGTTGAAGATCAATTAAAAGTTAAACCAATATATAAAATATTTGATGGATGGAAATCTTCGACAAAAGGAATAAAGAATTTTGATTCATTGCCTGAGAATGCCAAAAAATATATTTATGCTGTTGAGGATTTTGTTGGAACAAAAATTTCAAGCATCTCTACTAGTCCTGAAAGAGAAGACACAATTCTTTTGGAAAATCCTTTCGATATATAGTTTTAATTAGCTGGAAGGAGATTTTTTGATTTCGCAGCGTTAATCATATGTTTTTGGACTTTCTCAAACGCTTTGTTTTCTATTTGTCTAATTCTTTCCCTACTGATTTTATACTTTTTGCTTAAATCTTCTAGAGTAATAGGTTTATCATTAAGTCTTCTTGCATGTAGTATTTCTTTTTCTCTATCATTAAGAATTTTAATTGAATCTTTTAATAGATCTTTTCTTTGATTCATTTCTTCTTTATGAGCAAAATTTAATTCTTGATCCATTTCTTTGTCAGGAAACCAATCTTGCCATTCATCTCCATCTTCTCCAATAGGTTTATTTAATGAATGTTCCTTACCTGAAAGCCTTCTATTCATTGACACAACTTCTTCTTTGTTTACATTCAGTTTTTTTGCAATTTCATTTACATGTTCGTTTTTTAAGTCACCTTCTGATTTTGGAGCAATCTGGTTTTTTAATTTTTTTAAATTAAAAAATAGTTTTTTTTGGGCAGTTGTAGTTCCAATTTTTACAAGACTCCATGATCTTAATATATATTCTTGTATTGATGCTTTAATCCACCACATA
>Ga0163108_10001627_pt1 | contig 16377 bp, 15 predicted proteins | sample Fk1155metaG_FD_109644 | JGI IMG/M metagenome (GOLD analysis project Ga0163108, IMG submission 109644) | Marine microbial communities from the Central Pacific Ocean - Fk160115 155m metaG | ecosystem: Environmental > Aquatic > Marine > Oceanic > Photic zone | place: The Central Pacific Ocean...
AGAACTAATATCAAAACAGCAATCATAAAAATTGCTGGAATAATTTGATCCCAGTTCATTTAATTTTTCCAGAAACTTTTAGCTTTTTGAAAGAATTTTTTAATACTTGGGTTTGATTTTTCGTTTTCTATTTCTCTAAATTTTTCAAGTAATTCTTTTTGTTCTCTATTTAACGAAACTGGAACTTCAGTATTTACTTGCACGTAAAGGTCACCATTTCCACTTCCTCTCATATAGGGCATTCCTTTTTCTTTTAGTCTAAATTGTTTACCACTTTGGGTTCCCGAAGGAATTTTGATTTTAGCTTTACCACCATCAATTGTTGGTATTTCAATAGATGTTCCTAAAGCAGCATCTGCAATAGATATTGGACATTCAAAAAATAAATTTTCATCTGATCTTTTAAATAAATCATGTGAATAAACATTTATAAAAAGATATAGATCTCCATTTCCAGCACCTTTGGTGCCAGCCTCACCTTTGCCAGCTAATCTAATTCTAGTTCCATCATCAACACCTTTGGGAATTGTTACTGATAATCTTTTTGAAGTTTGTTTTTTTCCTTGTCCTCCACAATTATTACATGGATTAGTGATTTCTTCCCCAGTACCAGCGCACTGAGGACATGTTTGTTGTACAGTAAAGAATCCTTGGTTTGATCTTACTTGACCATGACCACCACACATTGAACAAGAACCAACATTATGACCTGGTTTTGAACCACTTCCACTACAAGTATTGCATTTTTCAGATGTAGAAAATTTTATATCTTGTTTTTTACCGGTGTAAGCTTCTTCTAATGTAATTGATAAATCGTACCTTAGATCAGAACCTCTAAAATTTGCTTTTCTGCTTTTTCTTCCACCTCTGCCACCAAAATCACTAAAGAAATCTTCAAAGATATCTGAAAAAGAATTTGAAAAATCAAAATTTCCAAATCCCCCTCTTCCACCAGCTCCATTTTCAAATGCGGCATGACCAAAATTATCATAATTCTGTTTTCTTTCAGAATCCGAAAGAACATGATAAGCTTCACTAGCTTCTTTAAATTTTTCCTCAGAAGCTTTATCTCCTTTATTTTTGTCTGGATGGTGCTTTACTGCCATTTTTCTATAGGCAGCTTTTATTTGATCTGCTGTAGAACTTTTATTAACACCTAAGACATCATAATAATCTCTTTTTGCCATAAACAATTTATAGACAAATGGTTGTTAGTCTTAGGCGCTTTTTTCTTTATTTTCGTCTTTTACTTCTTCAAAGTCAGCATCAACAACATTATCGTCTTTTTTTCCTTCTTCTTTTTTATCATTATTTTTAGCTGTAGCATCAGGTTTTGCATTTTGTTGTGATTTATAAATTGCCTCACCTAGTTTCATAGAAGATTGAACTAAATCTTGAGTTTTCTTCTTAATCTCTTCAACATCGGTTCCTTTAAGTGCATTTCTTAAATTAGAAGAAGAAGTTTCTATTGCTTTTTTATCAGCCTCTGAAACTTTTGCCCCATGTTCTTTAAGATTTTTTTCAGTACTGTGTAATAAAGTATCAGCTTGGTTTCTTGCATCTACAGCATCTCTCTTTTTTTTATCAGCTTCTTTATTTGATTCAGCTTCTTTAACCATTTTACTAATTTCTTCCTCACTTAAACCACCAGATGCTTGAATTTGTATTTTTTGTTCTTTGCCAGTGCCCTTATCTTTTGCTGAAACATTAACTATTCCATTAGCGTCTATATCAAATGTTACTTCAATTTGAGGAATTCCCCTTGGAGCTGGAGCAATACCCACTAATTCAAAATTACCGAGTAATTTATTATCAGAAGCCATTTCTCTTTCTCCTTGAAGTACTCTAATTGAAACAGCAGGCTGACTATCTTCAGCAGTTGAAAACACCTGGCTTTTTTTAGTTGGAATTGTAGTATTTTTATCAATCAACTTAGTTGATACTCCACCTAAAGTTTCTATACCCAACGATAGAGGAGTCACATCAAGAAGCAGTACATCTTTAACATCTCCTTGCAGTACACCAGCCTGAATGGCAGCTCCCATTGCAACAACTTCGTCAGGATTAACACTCTTATTGGGTTCTTTACCAAAGAAATTTTTTACTTCTTGTATGACTTTTGGCATTCTTGTCATACCACCAACCATTATAACCTCATCTATTTCTCCAGCAGAAAGACCTGCATCTTTTAGGGCAGTTTTACATGGTGGAATTGTTCTCCCAATTAGATCCTCAACTAGCGCTTCTAATTTTGCTCTTGTCATTTTAAGAGCTATATGTTTTGGACCAGTTTTATCTGCAGTGATGAACGGCAAATTAACTTCCGTTTGTTCTGCAGAAGATAATTCTATCTTAGCTTTTTCAGCAGCTTCTTTAAGTCTTTGTAAAGCTAGTTTATCTGATTTTAAATCAATTCCATTTTCTTTTTTAAATTCATCTACTAAATAATTGACAATAGTATTATCGAAATCTTCTCCACCTAAAAATGTGTCACCATTAGTTGATTTGACTTCAAAAACTCCATCTCCTAATTCTAAAATTGAAATATCAAAAGTTCCTCCGCCTAAATCATAGACAGCAATTTTTTTATTTGCTTTTTTATCTAAACCATATGCAAGAGATGCAGCAGTTGGTTCATTAATTATTCTTAGAACTTCTAGACCTGCAATTTTTCCAGCATCTTTTGTTGCTTGTCTTTGTGCGTCATTAAAGTAAGCAGGCACAGTTATCACTGCTTTAGAAACTTCTTGACCTAAATATTTTTCCGCTGTCTCTTTCATTTTTTGTAAAATAAAAGCAGAAATTTGTGAGGGAGAATATTTTTGTCCCTTTGCTTCTATCCAAGCATCGCCTTTTTCAGAATTAACTATTTTAAATGGTACAGTTTCGATGTCTTTTTTTACCGTATCATCTTCAAAGTTTCTTCCAATTAATCTTTTAACAGCAAAAATCGTATTTTCTGGATTTGTTACAGCCTGTCTCTTTGCAGGTTGGCCAACAAGTTTTTCATTGTTATCTGTAAAGGCAACAACAGATGGAGTAGTTCTTGTTCCTTCAGCGTTTTCTAATACTTTTGTTTGACTACCTTCCATGATTGATACACACGAATTTGTAGTTCCTAAATCTATTCCTATTACTTTGCTCATAAATATTTCCTTTTGCTCATATAAGTGTTAATTTTCAATGTACAAGTTACTAAAAACATTATTTCTCAATTTTTTCCTCTGCTTTTCCTTCATTTTTTTCAGGTTTTTTTGAGACAGCAACCAAAGAAGGTCTAAGCAGCCTATCTTTCATTATATAACCTTTTTGTATTTCTTGAACTATAGTTCCAGGTTCTTTGTTTTCATCATCAATTTCCATCATTGCTTGATGTAAATTTGGGTCAAGTTTTTTATTTACTGCAACTATTTCTTCAATATTATTTTTTTTGAAAATAGAAATTAAATCTTTCTTAACAATATCTAGATTTTCTAAAGTTTTTTTTAAAGCTTCTGAGTCTTTTATTTTTTCATCATTTTCTAAAGATTGTTTGGCTCTATCAAAATTGTCAATTAAGCTTAACGATTCTCTTGCAAAAGAAAAACCGCCGTATTCAAACGCATCATCTTTTTCTTTTTCATACCTTCTTCTTTGATTTTCCATTTCAGCGAGTGTTCTTGCAACCTTATCTTCGAGTTCTTTAATTTTTTCTTCAGAGGAAACTTTACTCTGATTTTTATTTTTGATGCTATCTGAATCATTAGAAGGTTCTGTATTATTATTTTTTTTTTCTTCTATTTCAGAGTTTTGCTCTTTTTCCATGTAGTCTTATATGGTAAGAAATTTCATAATTGCTAGATGAAAAGAAAAAAAATTATTAAATTAATTTTAGGCACTAATAACCTTGGAAAATTAAGAGAATTAAAGGATTTGCTGCCTAATAAATTGAAAATTTATTCCCCATATAAGTTAAAAATTAAAAGCCCAAAGGAAAAAGGAAAAACTTTTAAGGAAAATTCTTTAATTAAAGCTAAATTTTTTTCAAAAAAAACCAAAATGATTTGTTTGGCAGATGATTCCGGCTTAGAAATTGATATTCTAGACAAGAGACCAGGTATTTTTTCTTCTAGGTGGGCAGGTCCAAAAGGTAATTTTAATACTGCAATTAAAAAAGTATTTAAGAAGTTAAACATTAAGGATAAAAATTGGAAAAACAAAAAAATTAAAGCAAGATTTATTTGTTGCCTATCTATTTATTGGCCTAGTGGAAAAAATATTTGTAGAAATGGAAAAATAGAAGGTTTTATTTCATCAAAAAAAAAAGGAAAATATGGATTTGGTTATGACCCAATATTTATTCCTGTAAAAGAAAAAATGACATTTGCACAAATGTTGCCCAGTAAAAAATTTAGAATTGATCATAGATCTAGAGCTTTTAAAAAGATCAAAAAATTTTTTTAAATTTTTTGTTTTCTACTTTATAAAAATTAAGAACATGATTAATTCTATTTTTATTTATTTCAAAAATTCCAACCTTTCCTTTAAATTGATTTTCTTTGTAAAAAATTTTTTCGTCTACTTGAAATTTATTTTGGTAAATAAGATAATAAACTAAGCCTACTAAATCATAACTTAAAAAAGAAAGTTGATTTGGTAATTCGTTATAAATTCTTTTATAATCAACAATAAATTCATCATAATTTTTTTTATTAATTGAAGGAAAATATAAGGGTTGTAAACTTTCTTCTTTTAGAAAAGATTCATCAAACCATTGATTTAAGGTAATATAATAAATTCGTTTAGGAGAAACATCTGTATATAGTAAAGATGTAAAAATACTTTTTAAACTTTCTTCAAAATCAGAAACAATTACTGAGTCAAAATTTATACCACCAAGTGTATCTCTTTTTTTTAACTTATTAATCTTCTGTTCTTTATTTTTATCATTTGAATCTTCCAATCTTTTTATTTCATCTATAACATTTTGTTTTCTTATTTTATACATAGTAATTTTTTCAATTTGCTTAGTCAGTTCCATAGGATTCGTTTCATAAATATGAGTATGTTTTAGTTTTATTTTGGATTGAGAAATTGCATTTTCAATTTCTTCTTTAAAATCAGAATTAGGAATTAGAAAAATTGTTTTATGAATATTATTAATTTTTTTAAATTTCATTATTGTTTTAATTTGCGAACTTGCATTAATTCCTGCACTGATAACATTTGTAGGATTTTTTATAATTTTGTTGGTAAGAGATAAAAAAACCATTTCTTTTAATTCATCTAAATAAATAAGATTATTATTGAATATTGGTCCAATAACTATTTTTACTCCTTCAAGTCTAAGTTCTTTTGCAGCTGCAAGAGTTTTAACTGGATCATTTTTTGTATCTTTAGGTAATATTTTAATATTTGGATTGTCAATTTTGTTTATTGCTAGTCTTGTAGATTGCATTATAGATTTTCCTATATCACTTTGTTTTCCAGATAATGGAATTAATAAACCAATTTTTATTTCCTCTTGAGCCTGCAATTTCAGTAGATTAAAAGGCCAAATAAAAATTAATAGTATTATAATTTTAAATGATATTTTCATTTTAATGATAATATTATAATGATTATAGTTTCATGATTCCATTGCCAGATACAATAAAAAATAAACTTAATTATGGTTTATATATTGTTTCTACCCCAATTGGAAATTTAAGCGATATAACTATAAGAGCTATAAATATATTAGAGAATTCAGATTATATTCTTTGTGAAGATACTAGAATATCAAAAAAACTATTAGAAAAGTATAAAATCAAATCAAAACTAATTTCAAATCATAAATTTAATGAAATAAAAAATTTAAATAAAATAATAGAAATTATCAAATCTGAAAAAGTTGTATCATTAGTGTCCGATGCCGGCACTCCAGCAATCTCAGATCCTGGAAGAATTATAATAAATGAATGTATAAAAAAAAATATTAATATTTATCCTATTCCGGGACCTTCTGCAGTATCAGCTGCAGTTTCTATAAGTGGTTTTTCTGAAAAATATTTTTTTTACGGTTTTTTTCCAAATAAAAAAAAAGATTTAAATAATGACCTAAAAAGTTTATCAAATATTAAAGGATCAATTGTTTTTTTTATTTCCCCAAATAAAATTAATGATTCTATTGAATACTTAAAGAATTTTTTCTCTGGGAGAAAAATTTTAATTGGTCGTGAAATGACTAAATTTTTTGAAGAATATATAAGAGTGGAAATAGATGATTTAAAACCTTTTCAAAAAACCCCAAAGGGAGAATTGACATTAGTAATTTCTGAGAATAATAATAATTTAATAACTTTGAGTGAAACAGAAAAAAAAAAAATAAAAAAAATGATCAAAAACTCAAGCGTAAAAGATATAGTTAGCTTAATAACAAAAAATAAACAAATTTCAAAAAAAGAAGTATATAGTTATTGTTTAAGCATAAAAAAATGAAATTAAAAATTATTAATATTTTTCTTATTCTTTTTTTTCTAAATAGCTGTGTTGGCACTGCTTCCACAGGTATTTTTGGCACAGGTGTTTCTATTGCCTTAGATCCAAGATCATTAGGAACTCAGATAGATGATTCTATAATGCAAAAAAATTTATCAGCAAGATTAGCTTTAAATGAAAAATCCTATTTAATATCTATAAATGTAAAAGTAATAGATGGAAGAATATTTATTACCGGAAAAGTTGACGATCCAGAAGAAAAATTAAAAATAACAAAATTTGCATGGGAGACAAAAGGAGTAAGATCAGTTAAAAATGATATTAGGATAAAAGAAGATTTTAATTTTAAACAGTCAGCAAAAGATTTGTTGATAACTTCACAATTAAGAACCGCAATTATTTTCAATAAAGAAATAAAAGCATCAAATTATCAAATTGATACTTATAAAAAAAAAATTTATATTTATGGAATTGCTATTACATCAGATGAAAGAAAAAAAGTAATTAATGAAGCAAAAGAAATTTTGGATGTGGAAGATATAATTGCGAGTATTTTACTGGTTGAAGATTTGAGAATTCAAAAAAATTAATTTTTTTTACTATAATTTATCACGCCAGCTGAATAAGCAGCTACAGAAGCTAGATTTAATATATCTGATGTCGACGATCTCAAAGGAGCAATTTCTATTGGTTGCGCCAAACCTATTAGTAGTGGACCTATAACTTTTGCTCCACCTAAAGTTTTCATCATTTTGAATGATATAGCAGCGCTGTGTTGTCCGGGCATAACTAATATATTTGCGTTTCCTACAATTCCAGAAAAAGGATATAGCTCTTTATATTCACCACTTAAAGCTACATCAGGCTGCATATCTCCATCAAATTGAAAATCAACTTTTTTATCTTGCAATATATCTACAGCATCTCTTATATGTTTTGTTCTACTAGTTATTGGTTGTCCAAAAGTTGAATGAGATAAAAAAGCAACTTTTGGATTAAAGCCAAACAATCTTACTACTCTTGCAGCAGATATAGCTATTTCTGAAAGTTGTTCTGAATTTGGATATTCATGTACAGCTGTATCAGCTATAAATACTGTCTTTCCTTTATTTATAATCATATTTAAACCAAACATTATTTCACCTGGTCTTGCATCAATAACTTTTGTAATTTTTTCTAAAGATGAATAATATTTTCTACTGTTTCCAGTAACCATTGCATCTGCATCACCACAAGAAACCATACAAGATCCCCAGACAACCCTGTCATTTCTAACCATGCGATCACAATCTCTTTCCAATAAACCCTGTTCTCTTTGAAGTTTTTTAAATAAAAAATTTACATATTTTTCTCTCTTTTTTTTATCTGTAGAATTGGCTATTTCAATATTAAAGCTTTCACTTAATCCAATTTCTTTAAGTCTTTCTTTTATTTTATCTTTTTTTCCAACCAAAATAGGAATGCCTAAGCCACCATTTTTAAAAGCTATAGCTGCTTTTAGAGTATTTTCATCTTCACCGTCAGCAAAAACAACTTTTTTTTGTGTTTTTTTAATTTGATTATTAATACCTTGAAGAATTGTAACCGAAGGATCTAATCTTTGTTTGAGTTGTTCTTTATAAATTTCAAAATTTTCTATTTTTTTTCTTGCAACTCCACTTTTGATAGCTGCTTTTGCTATAGCTACTGGAATAACACTTATTAATCTAGGATCAAAAGTTGATGGAATTATATATTCTTTGCCATACTTAGGTCTTTCTCCTCCTCCCATAGCAGCTGCTACTTCATCAGGAACATTTTCTCTTGCAAGTGCTGCAATTGCATTTGCTGCCGCGACTTTCATTTCTTCATTTATAGTTTTAGCCCTAACATCAAGAGCACCTCTAAATATATATGGAAATCCAAGTAAATTATTTACTTGATTTGGATAATCAGATCTTCCTGTCGCTACTATAGCGTCTTTTCTCACTTCACTAACTTCTTCAGGAGTAATTTCAGGGTCAGGATTTGCACAAGCGAAAATTATAGGATTTTTAGCCATGTTCTTAACCATTTTTTTTGTAAGAATGCCTTTAGCTGACAAACCTAAAAAAACATCAGCACCTTTAATTGCTTGGTCTAAAGTTCTATTTTTTGTTTTGATGGCATGAGCAGATTTCCAATGGTTTAAATTATCTCTACCTTTGTAAATAACTCCTTTTCTATCTAGCATCGTAATATTTTCTTTTGGAACTCCATTACTCATAAATAAGTCTGAACACGCTATAGCAGAAGCTCCCGCTCCGTTAATAACTATCTTTATTTTTTTTATCAATTTTTTAGATATATCCAAAGCATTTATAAGAGCTGCTGTGGTTATAATTGCAGTACCATGTTGATCATCATGAAATACAGGTATATCTAATTTTTCTTTTAATTTTTTTTCTATAATAAAACAATCTGGTGCAGCAATATCTTCTAAATTAATTCCACCAAAGCTTTTAGAAAAATTTACAATACTTTTAATAATTTCTTCCGTATGTGAACTATCTATCTCTAAATCAATTGCGTCTATATCTGCAAAACGTTTAAATAGTACCGCTTTTCCTTCCATTACAGGTTTAGATGCTAATGCACCTAAATTACCCATACCGAGAATTGCCGAGCCATTACTTATAACCGCAACCAAGTTTCCCTTGGTTGTATAATCATATGCGGCTTCAGGATTTTTTGCGATTTCTCTTACGGGAGCTGCTACTCCAGGCGAGTAAGCAAGAGCCAGATCTCTCTTTGTAGTCATTGGTTTTGATGAAACAATTTCTATTTTTCCTGATTTATTAGAGTTATGAAAATCTAATGCTTCTTTGTCTGTGTAATGATCTATTTTAGTTTTTTTCATTTAATGTAATAAAGGTATACAATTGAAGCTATTTTAAGACTAATATGATTTATGAATTTATTTAAGTCAACAACCACATTTAGTTTTTTTACAATAATCAGCAGAATCCTTGGTTATATAAGAGATATTTTAATTGCAATTTTTCTTGGTTCAGGCCCTTTAGCTGATGCTTTTTTTGTTGCTTTTAGAATTCCCAATACATTTAGAAGATTGTTTTCCGAAGGAACATTTAATGCTGCTTTTGTACCAAGCTACGCATCTGAGCTAGCAAACGGAAAGGATCAATCAGAAAAGTTTGCCACAAGTATATTTAGTTTGTTGATTATAAGTTTGTTTTTTATTGTTTTAATCATTGAGATATTTATGCCGTTATTTGTTCTTATTATTGCTCCAGGTTTTAGTGGCAATGAAACAAAAATGAATGTGGCAATTAATTTAACAAGAATAACTTTTCCATTTTTATTTTTTGTGAGTTTGTCTTCATTTTTTTCAGCTATATTGAACTCCCACAATAGATTTGCAGCAGCAGCAGCAGCACCAGTTATTTTAAACATTTTTTTAATATCAATTTTGATTTATGGGAATATTCTGGGGGACAGGCTCGTTTATTATTTATCTTACGCAGTAACTATTGCTGGAATATTCCAATTTATATATTTATACTTTTATGTAACAAAATTTTATTCACCAAAGTTTTCTTTTAAAATTTCAATTAATGATAAAATAAAAAAATTTTTTTCAAAACTATTACCAAGTATTTTTTCATCTGGTGTAACTCAGATTAATATATTAATAGGAACTATCATTGCATCTTTTCAAGCAAGTGCGGTTTCGTACTTGTACTATGCTGATAGAATTTATCAAATTAACCTTGCTATTGCTGGAATTGCTATAGGAACTGTAGTGTTGCCACAATTATCAAAATTAATTGAAGCAGAAAATAATTCTCAAATTATATCAATTCAAAATAAAGCTTTAGAACTCAGCTTATTTTTGAGTATTCCAGCTACGATAGCCTTGTTATTAGCTTCAAATTTAATTGTTTCTGCATTATTTGGTTATGGATCTTTCTCTGAAGTTAGTGTTGAAAATTCTGCACAAGCTTTATTTTATTTTGCTTTTGGTTTACCAGCGTTTTCTTTAATTAAAGTATTTTCTAGTTTCTTTTTTGCAAGACATGATACAAAAACTCCTTTTTATATTTCTTTATTTTCTATTTTATTGAATGTTTTAATAAGTGTTTTTTTATTTCAAAAAGTAGGATTTATAATTATTCCTATTGCCACTTCAATTTCATCATGGTTCAATGCAATTTTATTATATATTTTTTCTAAGAAAAAAGACTTCTTTTTATTTAATGACATATTTATATATAGATTTCCAAGGATATTAATATCGTCATTAATAATGGGATTAATTTTTTATTTCTTATTAAATTTATTAAGTGAAAAATTAATTTATTCAGAAAATTTAAAATTTATTTATCTTTTATTGAGTATTTCAGTTGCTTTTGTCGGCTATGTAGTTGTTTCTATTTTTACTAAAGCTTTTAAAATGAGCGATATTAATTTAAAATATAAATAATCATGAATAAAAAAATTTTTTCAGGAGTTCAACCAACGGGAAATCTTCATTTAGGTAATTATTTAGGTGCAATAAAAAATTTTGTTCAATTACAAAATGATAAAAAAAATGAATGCATTTATTGTGTTGTTGATCTTCATTCAATAACAACAAAACAAGATCCCAAAATCTTGAAACAAAATATTAGAGAAACCACAGCTGCTTTTATTGCCAGTGGCTTAGATCCAGAAAAAAGCATAATATTTAATCAATCAGCAGTTTCTGCTCATGCCGAAGGAGCCTGGATATTAGGTTGTGTTTCAAGAATGGGATGGCTAAGCAGAATGACTCAGTTTAAAGAAAAAGCAGGAAAGGACAAAGAAAAAGCAAGCGTTGGTTTGTATGTTTACCCTATTCTTATGGCTTCTGATATTTTGCTTTATGATGCTACCCATGTTCCTGTAGGAGAAGATCAAAAACAACATTTAGAACTGTGTAGAGATATTGCGCAAAAATTTAATAATGATTTTAGTTCACCTGATTTTTTAAAAGTTCCAGAACCATTGATTCAAAAAAACTTTGCAAGAATAATGAGTTTAAAAGATGGATTAAAAAAAATGAGTAAATCAGACCCATCAGATTTTAGCAGAATTAATTTGACCGATGATAAAGATTTAATAATAAATAAGATTAAAAAAGCAAAAACTGATGCTTTGCCAATGCCAAGTAAAAAAGATAATTTAGAAAAAAGACCTGAGGTTTTAAATTTGCTAGGTGTTTATTCTACTTTGTCAAATCAAAATTTAGACAAAGTAAAATATAAATTTGAGGGAAAAAATTTCTCTTTATTTAAAGACAACTTATCTGAGTTATTAGTTGAAAAAATTGAGCCTATAGGAAAAAAAATTAAAGATTTGTTAAAAGATGAAAAATACTTAGATAAAATTATTAATAAAGGAGCTGAAAAAGCTAACAATTTAGCATCTAAAAAAATTGCAGCAATGAAAACTTTGGTTGGTTTTTAGTTATTTTTTAATTTTTTCTTTAATTTTGTAAAATTGTTATTATATATAAACTATGTTTGTTCAAACTCAAACTACACCCAATCCAAACTCACTTAAGTTTTTACCTGGCAAAACTGTGTCCAACAGCGGTTCATATGAAATAAAAAAAAAAAATAGTGTAAAAAATGATTTAGTAAGAAATATTCTTTCTATCAATGGAGTAACGAGTGTTTTTTTAGGTTCTGATTTTATTTCTGTTAACAAACAAAAAGATATTAGCTGGGAGGATATAAAACATATAGTTGTTTCTTTAATTAATGAATATTATGAATCTGGTAATAAATTTGTAATTGATAAATCTCTTCTTGAAAATAAAAAAAAAGAAAATCTAATCGATATTGAAAAACAAATAATACAAATATTAGACACCAAGATAAGGCCAGCAGTAGCAAGAGATGGTGGCGATATAAAGTTTGAAGAATATAAAGAGGGCATTGTCAAAGTTAGATTACAAGGAAGTTGTTCAGGATGTCCAAGTTCAACTATGACTTTAAAACAAGGTGTACAAAATTTGTTGTGTCATTATGTAAAAGATGTAAAAGAAGTAATTGCTATATAAAATGAAAAAGAAAATTAAACTTGGAAAATTTATAAATTTTAAAGGTATAAATAACAGGCTTAAGAGTTTTTTCTATACAGGTGCGACGAGTTTAATTATTATCTTAATTTTTTTTATAACTCCAAAATTAATAATATTAAAAAATAATTTATTTTTTAAATCACTAGAAATAAAAAATGAATCAAAAAACAATTTAGAAAAAGTTTTAAGTGGTAAAAAAATTAATGAAGAACAAGATGATGATTTGAACAATTTACAGGTTTTCCAAGATATATTTCAATATGAAGACGTCCCAGTTTCCTCGGTAAGATTAAATGCATCTACAATTAAGCAATTATTTAAAGATACCAATTATAATTTGAAAGATGTAAGAGAAAGTAAATTAGCCAAACCTTTAAATTTAGAACTTCTTCCAAATGAAATGAAAATGATTGAAAATACAAAGGAAAGAAAAAATTTATTTATTCAAATAGTTCTTCCTTTAATTTTAGAAGAAAATAATCAAATCAAATTAGATAGAATGAAACTTTTTGCTATTTTAAATAGAAGTAATAATTCTAATTCCGAAAAAAAATGGTTAAATTTGAAATTTAAACACTATGGAGTTAAAAATAGAGACCTTTTAACTTTAAAAATAAGAATGGATGAAATTCCAGTTTCTTTGGCAATTGCGCAAGCTGCAAAAGAAACAGGATGGGGAACTTCAAGGTTTGCTTTAGAAGGCAATGCTTTATTTGGGCAGTGGACTTTTAGCGACAATGGAATTAAGCCTAAAAATGCAGATAGCAATCAATCTCACAAGGTTATGAAGTTTCAAGTTTTACAAGCATCTGTAAGAGCATATTTTAGAAATCTTAACACTCATTCAAGTTATAGAGATTTCAGAAAATATAGAGCAGCTGCTAGAGATAATAATGAAAAATTAGATAGTTTAAATCTAGCAGATTATTTAAAAGAATATGCAGCAACTGGAATAGAATATACAAAAGTACTCAAAAAAATAATTAAGCAGAATTCATTACAAGACTTTGATGACGTTAAACTATTGCCAAATAGTCAATTAATTAAAAAAATAATTTAAGATTTTTCTATTGTAAATTGAACACCAAACCATCTCCAACCTTCGTTGTCATTAAGTGAACAGTTTATTCTTCCTCTTCTAGGAAAAAACTTTTCATTAAATTTTATAATAAGTTTTTTTTCGTATAGTTTCGTTTCAGATTTTTTCCAAATATTTCCTTCATTGGAAAAACAGTTTATATTATGAAGATTTTTTTGATTAGGAAAAAAATCAACAATAATTTCAGGAGGATTATTATTTACTTTAATTAATTTTTCTTCTGGAGTTAAATTTTTATATTGAAAGGGGAGAAAATCAACCAAAGATTTAAATCTTTTTAAATCACCATATTTTTCATTGATGGGAAATCTTGGTAATTCAAATTTGTCTTTAGTTAAATCAATAACTCCTGAATGTTGACCAAATGCATATTTAAATTTTTTTTTAACATATTTTTTTTGTTCCAGGCTATATTCGCCAAACGGGTATGAAAAGAAAATAGGATTATATCCAAGTTTTTTTTTAAAAATTTCTATTGATTGATCTATATCATTTTTAAAATCATTAAATTCATAATTTACTAAATATTCATGGGAGTGAGAATGATTTCCAATAAAAGCAAAATCTTCTTTTTCTATCTCTTTAATCTGATCCCAGTTCATATATCCATATTTTCCAATTGGTTTAGTTGAAACAAATAATATAAAAGGTATTTTCTTTTCTTTTAGGTAGGGCCATGCATTTTCATAAAAAGAAGCAAAGGCATCATCAATTGTAATCAATATTTTTTTTTCTCTATCTGGATTTTTAAAAAAAATATCAAAATTTTTTGGATTATAATAATTGTAATTATTTTCATTAATAATATTGATTTGTTTATCAAAAACATCCATTTGTATATTTGTTGAAGGATATTTTGACTCACCGAATCTATGATAAATTAACGATACTAATCCCTTATCAAAACTATAATATCTGTTATTTTCAGCTAATATGTTTGTTAAAAATAAGGAAAAAATAACTAGAAATATGAATTTTTTGATCATTGACGGGACACAAGATAAAATAATTTTTTTTTCAATTTTTAATAATAATTCTTATCATAAAATAATTAAACCCAATAAGAATAATAACGAAAAATTTTCTATTGAGCTTTTTAAGTTTTTTAAAGAAAATAGTATACAGCAAAGCCAATTAAAAAATATAATTGTGAATCAGGGCCCTGGAAGGTTTTCTGGAATTAGAAGTTCTATTGCAGTGGCTAAAGCTCTATCTATAACAAATAAGCTCGATTTATATGGATTTAATTTCAAAGATTTAAAAGGCAAAAATTATGATCGTGTTATTAATTTGTGTAAAAAAGGAGCTTTAACAAAGAATTTGATTAATCCGGTTTATTCGAGTTAAAATATAATAATGAAAGATTCAATTGAACAAAAATGCCTTGAAAAGGGAGTTAAACTAACTGATCAAAGAAAAATTATAGCCAAAGTTATGTCAGAGTCTGATGATCATCCAGATGTAGATGAACTTTATCAAAGAGTGTCAAAAATTGATTCAAAAATTAGTATTGCAACTGTTTATAGAACAGTAAAATTATTTGAAGAGTTTGGAATATTAGCGAAACACGAATTTAAAGGTGGAAAAGCCAGATACGAAGAACTTAACGAAAGTCACCATGATCATTTAATAGATATAAAAACTGGTGAAATAGTAGAATTTGTGGATGATGAAATTGAAAAACTCCAAAAAAAAGTAGCTGAAAAATATGGTTACGAATTAGTAGATCATAAGCTTGAACTGTATGGAGTTAAAAAAAAATCCTAAATTAATGTCAAAAAAAGTTTTTATAAAAACATTTGGTTGCCAGATGAATGAGTATGATTCAAATCGTATTAATGAATCTGTCTCAAAAATTGGTTACAAAAAAACTGAAACAGCTGAAGAAGCAAATTGTTATATTATAAATACATGTCATATAAGAGATAAAGCAAAAGAAAAAATTTATCATGAAATAGGTAGAGTGAAAAAAATTTTTAAATTAAAAAAAAAACCTGTGGTTATAATAGCTGGTTGTGTGGCTCAAGCAGAAAATAAAGAAATGATTAAACGCGAACCTTATATTGATATTGTAATTGGACCGCAGTCATATCATAAGATTAATAATTCCATTTTAAACCACTTAAAAAATAAAAAAAAAGAAGAACAAACAGATTTTGATACAATGTCAAAATTTAACTATTTTGAGAAAATAAGAAATAATAACAGTAAAGTATCTGCATTTTTAACAATACAAGAAGGATGTGATAAATTTTGTAAATTTTGTGTTGTTCCTTATACAAGAGGTCCAGAATATTCTAGATCTTTTAATATAATTCTTAAAGAAGCTAAGCAACTTATTAAAAATGGTTCAAAAGAAATAACCCTATTGGGACAAAATGTTAATGCCTATTGTTACAAAGAAAAAAATAAAATTTTTAAACTTTCTGATTTAATCATGGCATTAGAAGATATTACTGAATTAAGAAGGATAAGGTATACCACGTCTCATCCAATAGATATGACAAATGATCTAATTAAATGCTATAAAAATAGCAAAAAGTTAGTTCCTTTTATTCATTTACCAATTCAGAGTGGGTCCAATAAAGTTTTACAGTTAATGAATAGAAAGCATACTGTGGAATATTATCTATCTATTTATAAGAAATTAAAAAAAATGAACTCAAAAATAGAATTTTCAAGCGATTTTATTGTTGCTTATCCAGGAGAAACAGATGAGGATTTTAATGATACA
>Ga0163108_10001629_pt1 | contig 16368 bp, 16 predicted proteins | sample Fk1155metaG_FD_109644 | JGI IMG/M metagenome (GOLD analysis project Ga0163108, IMG submission 109644) | Marine microbial communities from the Central Pacific Ocean - Fk160115 155m metaG | ecosystem: Environmental > Aquatic > Marine > Oceanic > Photic zone | place: The Central Pacific Ocean...
CCTCTTTCTTTAGCTGCCAAATATTTATCTATTGAAGATTTTGCAAAATCATTTGCTTCAGCTTTAGTAATTCCATGTTTTTTAGCCACATTTTCAGCAGTAAAGCCCATAGGTACAGCAGCAGTATCATTTAATGCTTCCCATAGCATATCCTTAAAGTCAATCCTTCCTAATGGATAACCCATCCTATTACCAAAACTTACCGTAGGAGATAATGTCATATTCTCAGTTCCTCCACATAGAGCTGTATTTGCTTTTCCTAACAAAATTTGCTCTACTCCTGCTATAATTGTCTCAAATCCAGAACCGCATATTCTCTGAAGCATAACAGCTGGAACGCCCTCAGGGATTCCTGAATATAATCCAATATGCCTAGGTAAAAAATAAGAATCAGAAGAGCTTTGCCCTATATTAGCATACATCAGCTGATCAATATCCTCACCTTTAACACCTGCCCTTTCTATTGCAGCTCGAGTAGCATAAATCCCAAGATCAGTGGGTGAAACACTAGCAAGACTTCCACATAACTTACCAAATGGCGTTCTTGCGCCATTGATTAAATAAATGTCATCATAGGTTATTCCAAAACCTTTTTTCTTATCATGATATCCTTTCATTACTTAACTTTCTTTATAAAACACAAACAACTAAATTAGACCAACACATACAATGACCTATATCAGGTTTTTATTCATTTTATACTTTATTTTAATAAGCAAAATTCCATTTATTTACTCAAATAAAACATGATAATAATCATGTAGAAGTCATTTATTAAGCTATTTTAAGCCAACACGTTTTGTCTAGGGGGTTCTATAGATATATTCTCTAGTCTTAAATGAAGAGAGTGCAGCATTTTTTTGCAGTCTTTTAAGGCATTAAAGTTTAATTTTTTACCGCTGTCAGAGTTACTAAACGTACTATCATAATAACTTATCCCTGAATCTAGGTTTTGCACAAACTTTTCAAGCTTTTGTTTTTGTTTATTTGTTGGTAAGACTTGAAATTTATCTATTTTATTTTTTAAATAATCCATGTAAATTTTTATTTCCTTAACAAACATATTAGGTCTATCTATTCTGTTTATTATGTTAATTCTTCCATAAATGTGATTTGTTATTTCTTTTAAACTCATTATTTTAGAAAAATAAGCAATGTTAGGACCCGGACAAACTGAAACAGCATCCCCTTCAACTTTAGTGTCTAAATCATTAACAATTAGAGCCGAGCTTCCTAGCCCTGTGCAAAGACATTCTTTTGAAACTATTTCATCATATTCTTTTTGATATGATTGACTAGGTAATTTCTTTTGATTCAATTCTTTAATTTTTAATAACTGGTACTTACTAGAAGCGGTACAAAGACCCTTTGTAGAATACTCTTTATTTAAGGCTAAAAATTTCTTAACACACGGACTTCCTGGTTTTCCACTTTTTGTCTTTAATGTTTTTTCTTTGCTCTTCGTGCTGCTTTTTAAATTATTAAACTGCACCCCCAAAGGTGAAATATTACTTAGATGTAAACCTTCTTCTCTGGCTTCAACTAATTTATTTAATGTTACATCATCAACTGTAGTAGCTTCAGGAACTAATAAAAAAGGAGAGCCCCATCCTACGGAGTCAAGCTGATAATAATCCTTAAGAATTTGGTGTTCATCTGCAGTACCAACTCCTCCTTGAGCTGTAATTTTTATGGATAATTTTATTTTAGAACAAAATCGTTTTTTTACAGCTGGGCTTTGAATATAAATTTCATGAATATTTTGAATCAGCTCATCTCTTTTTACTTTAAACTCTTCTAAAACAGGCCCCATAAGAAAACCATCTGTTGCAAACGCATGTCCACCACAATTAAGTCCTGATTCTATTCTATATTCCGAAACCCACAATCCTTTCTTTGCAAGAAATTTCCCCTGAATTAAAGCAGATCTAAAATCACTCACTTTTAATATGATTTTCTTTTTTATTTCGCCATTTTCATTTGGATAAAAGTCTTTAAAATTCTCTATATAGCTGTATAATCTCGGATTCATCCCAGCAGATAGCACTATGGATGAGCTTAAATCACTATTCGCATATCCTCTTAGCGCCGCATGCCCTTCATTATACTCTATTGGCTGCTTAACATTTTTAATATAGGTTTCCCTGTCTATTTTCGTCATTATATTCACGTCAATACTCCCTATAGAAAATTGCTTATCCATCCATTTATATAAATCTGTTGTGTTTGGAACTTTCTTCAATAATTCTTTAAATTCTTGTTGAATTATCGAGCAATCGGGCAGTATATCAAGATATTCCTTTAATATGCTTCTTTTTTTAGTGGCCTGCCTTTTAAATTCTCTAAATTGTTTATGGGTTAGCTTATTTATTAAATTCAGATAAGAAGTAATTCGTTTTGCTCTAAAGTCATGCGTTTTATTCGTTATTTCTTCGTAAGGAATTTTATTTCTATTACAATACAACTTTCTTAATCTTTCAAGAAGAATGTCATCTCCCAAGGAAATAACTGAATCAATTCCATAATGAGCTACCTTTAGAGGTGTGTCAATTGTAAACCCAATCCCCATAACTGGGATATGAAAAGAGTGTGCCTTTATCATTTGTTTTGATTTTTTAGTTGCTGATTTTTTTATCCTCCAATAGCAATCATGGTTCTGTTTTTTAGAAATTTGACCTGATCATCATTAAATTCAAAAACTCCCCCCCTTTGTTTTCTTTTATTAAATATTGAATCTTTAATTAATATTTGAATATCTTGATTTTCCCTATAAGCAGATAGAATATCTGTTTCTGTTTGTGAGAATAAGCAATTTTTTATTTTTCCATCTGCTAATAAGCGAATTCTATTGCAGTTATCACAAAAGGGATTTGTAATAGAACTAATTACTCCAAAACTTCCTTTTGCATTTTTTAACTTATAGTTAACGGCTGTATCATTTAGTTCTCCTTTTAACTTGTGTACATTTTTTTCTCCAAAAACTTCTTTTGCAAGATTTATTATTTCTGCACTTGCAACAATTTTATTGTTTTTCCATTTATTTCCATCAAAGGGCATAAATTCAATAAAGCGAACGTCTATGGCTTTGTTTTTTGTCCAGCAAATAAAATCCGGTATTTCTGAGTCATTCAAATCTCTAATTATAACGACATTTATTTTTACATTAAATCCATGCTCAATCAATAAATCAATATTTGATTTTATTCTTTGAAAAAAATTACGTCTAGAAATCTGATTAAATTTACTTTCTTTAAGTGAGTCCAAGCTCACATTTACAGAATTAACACCTGCTTTTTTTAAGACATCTATATACTTATCTACTAACACCGCATTAGTTGTAATCGCTAACTCAACAGGTAATTTTCCTAGTTCAAGAAGAATGTTTTTTATGTCTTTTTTGATTAAAGGCTCTCCTCCTGTTAAACGAATTTTTTTTATTCCCAACTTTACAAATTCTTTGGCTATTTCAATAACTTCTTCACTAGTCATAAAACAACTTTTTTCTCTTAATTCCACCCCGTTTTCGGGCATGCAATAAAAGCATCTTAAATTACACCTTTCAGTTAGAGAAATTCTAAGATAATCATGTTTTCTACCTAAAGAATCTATGATTTCTTTTTTATAGTTCTGCATAAACTTGCTTAAGTTCTTCTTTTGTTAATAGTTTTTGTGCTAAAGGAAAAATAATATTATCCTCTCTGTATATATGAAGACGGAGAAGTTCTACAAGCTCAACTCCATTATTATATGCTAAATCAAAAGTAATTGCTATAGATTCTTTATTTTTAAACCGTAGAGCAAGACCTAGTAGATTAAATGTTAAACTTGCCAATTGAATTAATTTGACATGATCATCTTCCATTAAATTTATTGGAGTATTTGGTTTTTCTCCTACACCATGCTCCCCTGATTCTATCATTTTTTGATGTAAAACCGGAAATAATATCTTCTCTTCTTTTTTGTTGTGAGCCAATATCTCTTTGTCAAAATAATGGAAAAAGGAATTAAAAGTATCGTTTGTTTTTTTAGAAATGTAATACCCTTTAGATTTGAAATTGTTTAATGCTTCTTCAAAAATATCACAATTATTAATCGCATCATTGTGCTCATCACAAAGCTTTTGTAAGCCTTTGTGTAAGTTTTTGTAATCAAAATTTACCGCTCTTTTTTGATCATATGCATCGGGTGGATCCATTGGGGAGAGTTCTTCTTCACTTTCTTTAAATGCATTTCTAATAACCGGATCAACTTTATTTAACCCTTTTTTTGATATTCTCTTTTTTGATTTTTTATCGATTATTTTCATCTTAATTTCTTAAAGCGTTATATCACGGTGTAAATATCGATGAATGAGATGAAGTTTTTTATGATTTAAATCATTTAAATAAAAAATTTAAATCATTATTTTTTTATTGTTGTTTGAAAAAAAGTAGGTTTGAAAACAACCATTATATAACCCCAATTACTTATTTGATCTGCTCTTCCTTTTCCAGCATCTACTCCTGTAGTATATGTAATTCCCTGAAGTGATGCTAGAGTCTGAGACCCCAACATATGAGAATACCCTCCTTTAAGCATTACTCCATCTGATAAAGCAAAACCAAAAGAAAAATCTATTTCTGTTCCTAAATAAGAATTCATTTCTTTTTTTGTAACCAAGCTGGCATCTCCTCCCACTGCTGCTAATTCGGCATTATATTTATATTCATCGAAAACTGCTGCTTGGGACATGAAAACATGAAAATCTAATCCCACATAACATTTATTTTTTTTGTATTTAACCTTCCAGGCAATATCCTGAAGCCCCACATTTCCATTCCAGTTGCCCACATAAAAATGATCCATAAAGCCATTAAATTTATGATTTGTTCCAAAAACTGGATTAAAGGCATGCTGATCTTCAACATATGATGTTGATGTGTCCATTTGACTATTTCCAGACAAGACTTCATAGCATAAATTTGTGCTAAAAGCTTTATTTAATTTATATCCAACATCTAATAATACATTATAAGCAGATAAATCATTTGCCTGTATTTGATCTGTTTTACCCATCTGATAATAGGCATTAAAGAAGATGCTTAATTTATCTTTTTTTAATCCATTGGAAGTTCCTATTGTTTGTGTATAATTATCCCAGTAATCTCCAGATGTTGGGTCTGTAACTTGTTTTCCTAAATTCAAAAATAAAAAACTAGACTCTATATTTTCATTCCAGTTCTTATGGACCCATAAGTTCTGTAGAGATTTATAAGATGCTATAGTAGAATTTGTTCCATTTAAACTTGCTCCATCTTGATTATATGCCCCAGTAACATCAACACTAAATCCATCTTTTTGATATTTTATAATCATTGCATCATGACTGCGAGCCTGCTGCGCCCAACCTACATTTCCAAAAATTCTGTGATCATCATACATAATTTCTTGTCTTCCAAGCCTTATAGACCATCCTTTCTTTAAAAACACCTCTCCCCAAGCTTCATGAATTGAAGAAAAAGCATCAGAATTGTTTAGTTGAGCGGTTGTTCCCCAGCCTCTGACATCTTGAAGAACTATTCTGGTTTTAAAGCTTTTAGATATAAAATCAAAATTCAATCTTGATCTTTGATCAACATATGCCGCTGCGTCTTGGTCTATATTTGCTAACATTTTATATCCGTGGCGATATTCCATTCTTGGACGAATTTCCCCTGACAATATAAATTGACTAAGAAAAGGCCTTTTTTTGGAACTTGAATCTGTTAATTCTTTCTTTTTTATATCATTATGAACTTGCAAAACCTTTTCATTGTTTTGTTTTGGCTGAGAAAACAACACAAAAACACTTAACGAAAGATAAGTGCTTAGAATAATTTTCATCTTTTTCATTAAGCTCCTTTTGGTTTTTTATTATAAATTAGGGGTTGTCAAATTCTCTTTTAGGCCCTTGGTAATACCACCAATTTAGGATTAAACAAATAACATAATATGCCGCAAAGCCATATAAAGCATATTCCGCTGTGCCTGCTTTAATTTGTTGTCCAAACACTTTTGGAATAATAAATGCTCCATAAGCAGCTATTGCTGATGTCCAACCCAAAACAGGCCCAGCCTGCTCTTTACTAAAAATATAAGGTATGCTACGAAAGGTCGATCCATTTCCTATACCAGTCGCCAGAAATAAAATCATGAAAAAGGAGAAAAAAGGCCACCAATAATCTTCTGGAGTAACACTTTGTTTTGCCTGAATAACATAATAAGCAACAGCTAATGCTGCAACAATCTGAAATATTGTACTCCACATTGTTACTTTTGCTCCTGAATTTATTTTATCCGCAATAATACCGCCCACAGGTCTTACCAAAGCGCCTATTACCGGCCCAATAAAAACCCAAAGCATAAAATCAGGGGCATTCGGATTAATAAATTCTGGATTTGCCTTATCAGTATAAACAAAAATATCTTGGCACAACTTGGGAAAAGCAAAAGAAAAACCGATGAAAGAGCCAAATGTCATCGTATAAAGAATTGTCATTATCCAATTATGCTTATTATTAAAAATCTCAAATTGCTTATTAAGGTTTTCTCTTATTTCACTTGGAGTTAGGTATTTCATTAATAAAACTGTGGTAAAAGCCACAACAAAAACCACAATCCAAATTGATGCGTTTTTTAGACCCCAGTTATCCCATGGCACTCCAATTAATAAAAATGCACCAACAACAGCCGAAAAAAGTCCTAATGCAATCATGTAAGCTGTTTTTGAAACACCTTGCAATGTTCCTGGTAGACTAGGCGTTCCTGTTGAAACATTATTCATGCCCACAAATGCCCCTATTACTGATAAAACCAATAAAGGCACCCAAATCCAACCCGAATTTTGCAAACCGTCAAAAGGTACTCCCTTAACAATAGCTTCAGATCCGATGGCTCCAAAAAGTGACAATCCAACAATTACAGGGATTATTTTTTGCATTGCTCCAACTCCCAAATTTCCAATTCCAGCATTCATACCTAATGCATAACCTTGCATCTTTTTTGGAAAGAAAAAACTTATATTACTCATTGAAGAAGCAAAATTGCCACCACCAAAGCCAGAAAGCAAAGCCATCGATGCAAACATAATATATGACGTGTTAATATCGGACAAAGCCCATCCTGTTCCAATTGCAGGAATTAACATTAATGCCGTAGAAAAAAAGATTACATTACGCCCACCACCTAATGAAATTAAAAAGGAATTTGGAATACGAAGTGTGGCCCCTGCTAATCCTGCAATTGCAGGCAAGGTCCAAAGCAATTCATTTATTTCTGCTGGAGATGAGTTTGTCATGCCAAAATTGTAGCCGAAATCTTTCATGTATTTAATAATCACTCCCCACATTGCCCAAGTAGCAAAAGAAAGAAAAAGAGCTGGTATGGATAGCCAAAGATTTTTATTGGCAATCTTTTTACCTGTAGATGACCAAAACTTATCATCTTCTACATTCCAATGTTTAATATTTACAGGCATTGTTTCTCATTTTATAATTGCAATTTGATTGGTCAAAATTAAATCACGCAATCTTATTATATTATGATTTGAATCATATCAAATTTTTAAGACCCTTTAGAATGAAAATTAATGTTCAATCTTTCGCATCAGTATAGGAACTTCTTTTTGCATCATTTTAGCTATAACTCTATGCATCCAAAACAAACAAATACTTGACAATAAAAGCATGAACATCCAGCATGTTGTCCATAAGCCTGTATATTCAAGAAGGTATCCGAAAATTATTGGGCCTACAAATCCCCCTAAACCTCCAATAAGGCCAACCATACCACCTACCACTCCAACTTCATTTGGGTAATATTCTGGGATATGTTTGTATACTGCAGCTTTTCCAATCCCCCAAAGACTCCCTAAAATAATTGCAAGAATTGCAAATATCCATACATTAGCCTGAAACATAATGTGCGTCTCTCCTTTTGCTAAAATTTCATTTTTTTTAACCTCTTGACCAACCTTCACTTCTGGAGTTTGCCAGGCGGTTTTTACTGGAAAAATATGAAATTCATCTTTAGTCTCTTTTTTCTTTGTTTTAGGTGTTTTAAGAACCTCATATTTTATATCTCCAGCTATAATTAATGTGTCCGAAACATAAGTTACCTTTCCATTAGATTTTGATGGCACTCCATTTCCTGGTGTTGTTATTTCCATTTTAGGAATACTCATCATTAAACTAAAAATAACCGATGTTCCCAAAACCCAATACATTACTTTTCTTGCCCCCCATTTATCTGACATCCATCCGCCTAATACTCTTATGACTCCAGAAGGAAAACTAAATAATGAAACAAAAATACCAGCAGTAACAATCGGCAAATAATAGACATTTACAAAATAAGGTAATAACCAATTTGAAAATGAAACAAACATCCCAAAAACAAGGGCATAATAGAGACCAAAACGCCATACTCTTACATGTTTTAAAGGAGCAAATAGTTTATTTAGCTTCTTTTTGGATGATTCTGATTTTTTATTTTCAACAAAAAGAAAAAAAAGCATACTTAGTACAACAAGAACTGCTGCATATATTTGAGGAAGAAATCTCCAGTTTTCAATATTTGTACCATCGTTTGTGAGATACGCCAATATACTAGGCGCAAGAAAAGTTGTTAACGCTGCACCCGCATTACCTGCACCAAAAATACCCAAAGCTATTCCTTGACGTTTTTTAGGAAACCAATATGAGGTAGACGCTATACCAACTGCAAAACTTGCTCCTGTTAATCCGAACCCAAAACTACAAATGGCATAAAATAAATAACTATTAGCCATGGATAAAAAAAACATCGGAATAGCGGCCAAAAAAAGCAAAACACCAAAGACAGGTTTCCCGCCATATTTATCGGTTAAAATTCCTAATGGAAGACGAAAAACAGCTCCAGTTAACACAGGTATACCCATTAGCCAACCAATTTTAGATGGGCTCCAATCAAAGACCTGATTGTCTACAAGCCAAGTAACTAAAACGCCATTAAGCATCCAACATGCAAAACAAATTGTAAATGCAAACGTATTTATAAATAATATTTTATTTGCTTTTGTTTTATCATTTAAACTCATAATTGAAGTGTTTAAGAAATTATGGATTTATAATTAATGTTTTATATGTATTATTTATGTTTTACACTGTAAAAGTATTTTGGGGAATCACATAAAAAAATGACCGTTGTTTTATTATAATGTGATTTAAATCACTTTTTTAAAAAACCTATTTATTGACCTTTGGATAAAATTTATAATTGGAAATAATGAAAAAGGCAATTGATTTAATCAAAAAGTATAGCTATCTTGAATACCAACAATATGTTGAAACTCTTTTCAAAAAAAACGAAGCCACTGGAACTGAACAATCTCAAGAGCGTTTAGAGGCAACTTATTTAAATATTAAAAGAACATCACGATTATTAAAGACGGCAAAGATTAATGATCAAATAAAAGCAGAATTAAATTCCATAAAGATCAAATGGAAATGGATTCTAATACTTGAGGGCTGGTGTGGAGATGGCGCGCAAATTGCACCATATATTTATAAAACAAGCAGCTTTTCTTCCAACATATCACTTGAAATTATTTTACGAGATGAAAATCCAGAATTCATGGATAATCATCTTACCAATGGCACTCGATCTATTCCAAAATTAATTTGCTTTGATAATAAGAAAAATTTAGAATTGGTTTCTTGGGGTCCTAGACCAAAAGAAATTTCTCTCTGGGTTAAATCATATAAAACAGCTTTCCCTAATGGAAGTTCTGAAGAATTTAAAAGAAATCTTCATCTTTTTTATCATAAAAATAAAGGAGAGGCAATAAACAATGACCTTCTTGATTTTATTTATGCTTGCAAAAAAGCAAGCTAATTACTGCATTAATTATGATTTATATCATTTATTGACTTTTTTTTTAGATCTAATTTTGACTATCTGTTTATAGGATAAAACTTACTCGTTTAATTATTTTAAATCAAGATGAAAGAAATAGACAATAAATCTGTAGAAAGCAGTGAGCTGGTAGAACAAACATTTAAGTATTGGTTTAATGATCATGAACATATCCGCTCTCCATTTCCTAATTATATCCATACACAACTCAAAGTTGATGCGACAGGAAAATTCTTTAAATGGGCTCAAGGAATTAATCCAAAAGCAAAAGAAGAATTAAATGATGAAATGGTTGGTGAAAAATTTGAAGAAATTATTTTTGAAACAGCTAGTTCACTTGTAAAAACAGAAGATGAAAGAATCACCATTTTATATCCGTTCCTTCCTCGAATTGGTGATGAAATTTTAAATGAAGAAAAAGAAAAGAACACTGTCTTTGATCGTTCTTTGGCAAAAGAAGAAGACGATAGCTATTTAAAAGTCAAGTTAAAATCTAATAAAACAAATAAACGTTGGGAAACTAAATTTAAATTGCCCGTTTAAAACAAAGCAAACAAAATTTTTCATCCCTATCTGTCCGGTTTTTTCAATTTATCATTGATATAAATCTGTCTTTTAATTTCAACCCCTAAGGCATTATACTCCACACACAAACCATTAAGCATATCGTTTCTATATGTTGTTTTGGATATTATTTTTCCTTTTTTATTATAACGCACCCAAACACCTTCTCTCTTTCCATGAATAAAAACTCCTTTGATATGAATTGAGCCGTTTTGATAATACCAAATCCATTCTCCTTCGTTAAGATAATTAACAATCTCTCCTGTTCTTTTTATCTGGCCATTATCATAATACAAGCCCTCATCATCACGTTGAGAAAAATGAACCACTGCCCATATAACCACTATAATCACCAAAACCACCTTATGAGAAGCGTTATAATTGTACATAAATTAGTCGTGTCTTGCCCCTTTAAATATTCTAAACACATGAAGTAAAGATGGGAAAAGCGCATCCATGGACTCTTGAGCTCCTTTAGTCGATCCCGGTAAAGCCAAAACAAGAGTTTGTCCTTTTACACCTGCTAAACTTCTAGAAAGCATTGAGTATGGAGTTCTATCTTGGCCATATTTTCTAGCAGCCTCAGACACTCCTGGTATTTCTCTATCTAAAAGTGGTTTTAGTGCCTCGGGTGTCACATCTCTTTTTGACAAGCCTGTTCCTCCTGTAAAAATAACCATGTCTGTTTTCTTTTCTACATGTTTTAAAAAAGCATCCTTAATTTCTTCAACTTCATCTGCAATTATTAAGTAATCTCTTATTTCTATAGAAGATGTTTTTAGTTTTGAAATAATTGATTTGCCTGCTTTATCCTCTTTATGACCTGATGAAATGCTGTCTGAGCAAACTATTACTGCGGCTGTTAAATTTTTTCTATACTTATCTTTAAAATCAGATTTTCCGCCGTTTTTTTGCACTAATCTAATTTGACTAATCTCAATTTTTTTATCTATTGGCTTTAGCATATCATAAATATTAAGCGCTATTATACTAGCACCATGCATTGCCTCTACTTCAACTCCTGTTTTATATATTGTTTTTACAAGAACTTCTATTATGATTGATTTTTCTATTATTTGATATTCTACAGTGGCACATTCAATAGGAATAGGATGACAGTCGGGCAACAATTCTGCTGTTTTTTTTATCCCTAGTAAGCCCGCAGCTTTACTCATCGCAAAAACATCTCCCTTTGGAACTGTTCCGTTTAAAACAGCATCTATCGTTTTTTGTTGACTAACATTTATTGTCGCTTGTGCCTTTGCAATCCTAAGTGTTGTTGATTTTTCTATTATGTCTAACATATATTCTATTTATCCTCCTGCAAAAGGGGGGAGCAATGCCACTTCAAATATTTTTTTTATTTCAGTTCTACTACCCAAGAGTTGATGGTTTACTGCAATTTTATAATCTATTTGTTTTATCTCGGGGTATTTGATATTAAAAAAAGAACGCAAGTCTTCTTGCTCAATGATTAAAAACTCTTCTTTACATCCTATTTTTTCAACCAACACTCCAAAATACTTCACCTTTATTTTCATTCATCTCTATATTAATTCTTTTTCTTTTTAGGGTAAAAGATATACATCTACACTGTTTCCTTTTTTTACCACTTCTTCTTTTTCCCCTAAACAAACAATACTATTAGCATTAACAAAAGAACTTAACATAGAAGAGTTTTGCTTGGGAAGGATCTCCACCTCATTATTAATTAATTTTGCTTTTAATAAATATGACTTTTCTTTCTTCTTGTAATAATCTTGTGTAATCTTTGCTCTTATTTTTTTTAATTCAGGATTGGGGTTTCCCATCATTAATCGAATGGCTGGTAGGACGTATATATAATAACACGATAAAACAGCTGCGGGATTACCCGGTAAAGCAAAAATTTTCTTCTTTCCTTTTGTTCCATAAAACAAAGGTTTTCCTGGCTTTTGTTTTACCTTATAAAATACACTTTGCACTTTCAATTCTTTTAATGCATTCCCTACAAAATCATGCTCTCCAACCGATATACCTCCAGTTATTAAAATCAAGTCGTTTTCATTAATCGCTTCTTTTAGTTTTTCTTTTATTGAGAGACAATTATCTTTTAAATAAAAAACGGTTTTTTCACATCCCAAACTTTTTAAACAAGCATTTAATGTGGAGCCGTTTGATTCATAAATTTTACCGGAAATTAATTTGTCTCCTGGTAAAGCAAGCTCACTACCGGTAACAATGATTGCTATTTTGGGTTTTTTATAAACTTTAACTTTGTTAATTCCCAAAGCGCTTAAAAAGCCAATCGCCGCTGAATTCAATTTTGTACCCTTTGACAGAGCCAACTTGTTTTTTGATATTTCTTCACCTTTCTCTCTTATGTTCATGCCAAATAAAATTTCTCCAAAAACATAAATTTCATTTTCTACTCTTTCAACGATTTCTTGTTGTATTACGGCTATAGAAGCTTCAGGAACAATTGCATCAGTATAAATTCTAACAGCTTCTCCAAAACTTAATTTAATAGCCAAAGCGCTATCTCCAGCTTTAATTTCAGAAACTACTTTATACGAATTACATTTTCCCGATACAGCATAACCATCCATGGCCGATTGTCTAAACGGAGGCAAAGGTATCGGGGAATAAATATCTTCGGCAAGACAATAATCAAAAGCATCCACTAACGGCACATAAATAAACTCTAAATCTGATATAGGGTTTAACACATTTGAAATTGCATCTGTTAAGCTTATCATAAAACTTCATTCATATAATGATGAATCAAAGTTGACAATTCCTAAACAATGTCATTATGACATATATCATAAAATCTAATGATATTAATGGCTAAAAGAATGTCCTACATTTAATAAATTTGATATAAATCACTTTGTGATTGTAAACACAAGACATGAAAAAACAAATATCTGATATTCCAACCTGTGTTCAGTGCACAAATAAAAGTTCTATTTTCTGTGCACTTTCTTCAAATGAAAAAAGTGAACTAGGGGAAAACAAAGGAGGTAATTTTTATAAAAAAGGACAAGTTGTTTTTTATGAAGGAAATCACTCAAGTGGTTTGTATTGTGTTTTTAAGGGGAAAGTTAAATTGACTAAACTTGGAGAAGACGGAAAAGAACAAGTTATCCGCTTTGCTAAAGATGCTGATATTTTAGGGTATCGAGCACTTTTAAGTAACGAATCTTATCAAGCAACTGCGACGGCAATGGAAGATTGTTTAATATGCCGGCTTTCTAAAAAAAACTTCATCCAATTAATGGAAAAAAACCCAAAACTATCTTGGAATACCATGAGATTACTCTCTAACGATTTAAGAAAAGCAGAACAACATCTTATTAATATTGCTCAAAAAACAGCAAAAGAAAGAATTGCTGAAGCTTTAATTGTGCTTAAATCAACTTTTGGTCTTAAACTCGATCAAAAAACATTAGACGTTACATTAAAAAGGTCTGAAATTGCAGAAATTGCAGGGACAACAACTGAAACAACAATTAGAACTTTAGCCTCTCTTCATAAAGAAGAAATAATCGAATTAAATGAAAAAAATATTTTAATCTTAAATTTGAAAAAACTCACAAAGACTGCTGCGATTTATGATTAGTCTCTTGTTCTATTAGATTTCAAATCATCTGCTTTGATGATGTTGCTCATTTTTTGTTAATCACATCTAATCTAGATTCGAAGTGTATTTTCAAAACAAAGAATGGCGATCTCAAAGTATTTAAAAAAAACAATAACAACTAAAATAAGCATTAATAAAGGAGCTATTCTTTTTTCACAAGGAGATAGCACAGATTATCTTTATTTACTTGAGTCGGGAGAATTAAATATCTATTCCAAAAAACAATCTGTATGGCGCATTTTACCTGAGGAATTTGTTTGCCTTTCGGCTATATTCAATTATGAACAAATATATCCTTATACCGTTAAAGCTTGTGTGAAATCCGTTTTAATAAAGATAAAGAAAACAGATTTTTTTCTAACCTGGAATAATAGTCCTGAACTAAGAATGGTGATGTCTGCTTGTTTTTGTTCAAAAATCAAATCTCGGCAAAAGTTGAGAACAGAAAACATTACTTTTTCTCCAAAACAACGAGTAATAAACACTTTAATTCAAAGAGCAACAAACAAAAAAAATAATCTTTATTCCTGTTCTCTTGAAGACCTAACTGGGTCTTTGTTTATCAAACCTCAATTGACAAATAGAGTTTTAAACAAACTACAAGAAAAAAAAATAATCTACATAAAAGAAAATAACATTAAAATTAAAGATCTAAACGGCTTAAAAAAAATATTATATTTAAACGCTGTTTTAGATACTTTTTAGATGACAGTTGTGTGTTATTTTGTTTATCTTGAGAACATTTCTAATTTAAACAAATTGCATACCTTAGATTAATAACAGACATATAAATAATATAAAATGAAAACAGGTCTTGAAATTAAAACAACATTTTTTCCATTAGCATGGTTTTTATATTTTGTAACACCAACCATCGAAATAAATGGAGAAAAGCACAAAAAAAAATGGGGAAATACATTCTTTGCGTTGTCTCCAGGAGAATATCTAATAAAAATTTACTTTCCTTATTTCGGAAAGTCTGAGTGTGGAGCTAATGAAATCAAAGTCTCTATTTCTGAAGGAGAACAAAAAAAAATCACCTATAACATGCCCCCTTGGATGCTGGCCAAAGGAAGCATAAAAGTAAATTAAAGCCTTTTTAGCCATAAAAAACTCATTATAAACAACAACGTTTAATTAATACGATGGGAAAGGTTCTTTTGGCAATTGTGACCAAATAATCAATGGAGAATACAATGGCACCACTATTGCTAACATCACACAAAATCATAGAATTCCAACCTTAAAAAACCAAATACTTATGACTCGCACCTTCTTTTTGCTTGCTTGTTTACTTCTTTTTTCTTGTAAGAAAAAAGGCTGTACAGATAGCAATGCTATAAATTATAACAGTTCCGCCCAAATCAATAATGGTTCATGCACATATGAACAGATAATTGACACTATAGACCCCGAAATATCAATTATATCTCCAAATACCGGTCTTAACGGTGGTTACTTTCAAAAAGGAGATGAAATAATTATTAATGTTTCAATTAGTGATGATTACCAATTACACGAAATTCATTCCACAATCACCTGTTTGGCAAATGATTCGGTTTACTGGATGAATTTTCAAAATGGAATTCTTGGAACAAACAAACAGGTTCAAGGTCTGTGGGGAAGTTGTTTGCCTCAAGGGGTTAGCTCTTCAGGGTTTCAGTTTATCGTAAACGCAACAGATGCTTCGAGCAACTCCATTAGTAAATCTTTTTTCTTTAATGTAATTGAATAAACCTGTAATTAAATTGTTATTTTCATCCCTCCTAGCCTTTAATGATCGAAAAGCCCAAATCATATTGTGACTATGCAAACCATTTACCAAAAGGGAATCTTCATAAAATATATCATGATACGAAATATGGTTTTCCAATTGAATCGGACAATGAATTGTTTTGTCGCCTAGTTTTAGAAATAAATCAAGCAGGATTGTCATGGACAACCATTCTTAATAAACAAGAAAATTTTCGGAAAGCATTTTCAAGTTTTGATATAAAAACAGTAGCTGGTTTTGGAGATGCTGAGATTGAAAGATTACTTAAAGATGCTGGAATAATTCGAAACAAACTAAAAATAAATGCTGCAATTTATAATGCCAATCAAATAATGGAACTTCAAAACTCTTTTGGTTCTTTTAAAAATTGGTTAAATCAAAATCATCCGTTGCCTTTGGATCTTTGGGTAAAGCTTTTCAAAAAAACATTTAAATTTACGGGAAAGGAAATCACCAAGGAGTTTTTAATGAGCACTGGATATCTTAAAGGAGC
>Ga0163108_10001632_pt1 | contig 16335 bp, 13 predicted proteins | sample Fk1155metaG_FD_109644 | JGI IMG/M metagenome (GOLD analysis project Ga0163108, IMG submission 109644) | Marine microbial communities from the Central Pacific Ocean - Fk160115 155m metaG | ecosystem: Environmental > Aquatic > Marine > Oceanic > Photic zone | place: The Central Pacific Ocean...
AAATCCAAAGGGTGCTGCCGCCATGATAGGTCCATCTGACCTTGATACTGATACACGATTTAATAATGTGATGTGTGGCGTTATGTGGGATGAGCTGCTTGAGGGACGTGTTCCGGAATTGGGGCCAGCGCTGCATGCTGGAAAAAAAGCGATAGCAATTGAATTTCCTGACTATGCTGTGAACGGTCAAAATATATCCGAGTTTTATCATCATGTCTATGGTGTTTTGGGTGATCCAAGCCTTCCTGTCTGGCTCAAAGAGCCAGGGGATTTATCAGCTGATATTGAGCAAAACTCCTCTCTCAGTCAGTCTTATTTATCAACTGTTATTACTAATGAATCAGGCAATCCAATTATGGATGTAGTTGGAGCACTGATGTATGATGGAGAGCTTGTGGGAAAGGGGCTGTCCAATCAAAATGGAATATTAGATATTGATTTTGAGAATATCTCTGAAGGGGAGACTCTTTACCTTTATCTAAATAAACCCCAGTATTTTCAAAAACAAATAGAACTGACCTTTAATTCTGATGATGGATCAGCCTTTACTTCAGATCCTTATGAGATTCCTTCTCCCCAATCATCGATTACCTATGACTTCTATGATTCTAACTCAGGATCTGAAAATGCACCTGTTTATAACTGGGTTGAGATCAGCGATGTTGGGACCGATCTCGGTCTTACTGATGACAGTCATATCAACAATGTTGGGATTGGCTTTGGCTTCCCTTATTACGGTGAAGTTTTTAATTCCATGACTGTTTGTTCTAATGGGTGGGCATCTTTTTTACCCTGTCTTGATGGAGACAACAATGGAGAATGTAATTCTCTAAGCCATTTTTTCAATAACTCAATTACACATCCTATTGGTCCTTATGGAATGCTCGCACCATTTTATGATGACCTGGATGATAATAATGGTGCCGAACCATTGGATGTATATTCCTTCCAGGATCCTGATAACAGTAGATTTATAATTCAGTGGAATAATATAGCAAATGGACAGCATGACGAGGACTGTCTTCCAGGTGACGATGGTTCATGCCCGAAGGAAACATTTCAACTGATCTTATCATCGAATGGTGAAATATTATTTCAATATAAAGAAGTGAATGATGTAGATGATCATGGGTGTACGATAGGTATCGAGTCCCCGAATAAAGATGAAGGTGTTGAGTATATATTTTTCAATCAGCAATCAGAAAATGCATCTGGGTTAACGAATGAAATGGCAATCAAATTTGTCCCGACATCACTCAAAATTGAATATGATAGAATTCCCCAGACATTTTCTATTTTAAGAAATTATCCAAACCCCTTTAATTCCTCAACAACCATTAAATATTTTTTACCCAATCGTTCAGAGATTCAGCTGGCTGTTTTTGATCATTTAGGGAGGGAAGTAAAACAGTTAGAACATAAGTTTCAGGAACCGGGATTCCACTATATTAATTGGAACGGACGAGATCAATATGGAACCAACGTAAGCTCAGGGGTTTATCTTTATCAGATCACCTATGATGGAACCACCCAAACTGGAAAAATGTTACTGGTCAAATAAATATTGTTCATTTGTATAGTTGTACAATTTGTAATCAATTTCCATTCAGTTCCTGATGTTAAATCATCAAATTGAATTTATATTAACGGCTAGCTTGTAAAACGCTAAAAATGAAAAATGAACATTTAAAAACGGTTTTAAAGACCATTGGTGTTTTTCTGTGTCTCTATTTATTTCTTGTTGGTATAAAAGGTCTTTCCTTGGGTATCAAAAACCTGGGAGGTGAATTTGCTGAAAATATATTGACAACCACCAGCAATCCATTTATAGCTCTGTTTATTGGAATTCTTTCAACAACAATTTTTCAAAGTTCATCCACTACCACCTCTCTCATTGTGGGAATGGTTAGCGGTGGTGCTCTTAATTTGACAGGCGCAATACCTATGATCATGGGAGCAAACATCGGTACCACAGTTACCAACATCATCGTTTCCATTGGTCATATTAATAGGGGTAATGAATTCAAACGTGCGTTTGCTGCTGCGACAGTCCATGATTTTTTTAATGTACTCGTTGTTTTGGTAATGTTTCCTATCGAAATTGCATTTGGGTTGTTAGAAAAAACAGCTACAGGCTTTGGGACCTTACTTTTTGGTTCAGTAAGTGGAAATGAGGTATTTAAAAGTCCCATTAAAACTGCCATAAAATGGGGGACCAATCAGCTAGAAGCTATTAGTTTTGATAGTAATGTAATATTTATCGTTATCAGCGTATTATTGACATTTGCTATGCTGTACTTCATTGTAATACTCTTACGGAGTCTGGTATTGGATAATGTACAGAAATTCTTTGATCAGTTTATATTTAAGACTGCGATCCGTGGAATTTTGTTTGGTATGTTATTAACCATAATGGTTCAGAGCTCCTCAATCACAACATCCACAATTGTCCCTCTTGCGGGAGCGGGTGTTCTCACTCTCAGGCAGGTATATCCATTTACTTTGGGTGCAAATATTGGAACAACTGTTACAGCAATTTTGGCGGCACTGACGCTTAATGTAACCGCCTTGGTGGCAGCGTTTGCTCATTTATTTTTTAATTTATATGGAATCCTGATCATCTATGTTAATCCATTATTCAGAGATATTCCTTTAAAGTTGGCTAATTGGATTTCTGAAGTAGCGATTAGGAATAAATTTATACCATTGATTTATTTAGTTTGTTTTTTCTTTCTATTGCCATTTATAATAATAATACTCGGGAGGTAGCAAATATGTTTAAACAAATTTTTGAAATATTTAAGTCGAACAGTTTATATGAACAAGCGTTAGAGGAATGTCATGAAATGTTGGATATTGATCTGACCATGTTTAAAGCCTCCATCAATTCACTCAGAAAATCAGATTCATCAGATATAGATATTGACATTTTTGCCATGGATAAAAAAATAAATCAGTTTGAGCGGGATGTACGCCGGAAAGTCATGACCCACCTGGCTGTTGGCGGTAAAGAAGATATTGGTTCCGGGCTTGTCCTCGTTAGCGTGGTAATTGATATTGAACGAATTGGTGATTACACCAAGAATATTTATGACCTGGCAGTTAATCATCCGAAAAAATTGAATGGAGGCAGCGCTGAAGACAGATTGGCTGACATAGAAAATATTTCCCTTAAACTATTTGAAGATACCATTATTGCGTTTAAAAATCAGGACATAGAAAAGGCCCGTGGACTGATGGGATACTATAAAGAAAATATCTCTTCACAGAGCGATGCCATCACTCACGATGTGATTTTAGGAAAGATCGCTGATCTTGACACAAAAAGTGCGACAGCCGTGAGCTTGTATGCCCGCTACTTAAAACGAATTTCTGCCCACTCAAGGAACCTGATTTCAAGTGTTGTTAATCCATTTGAAAAAATTGGTTATCCGGAATAGATGTACAAATTTGTTTGGCTATATTTGTCCTCATTTGGAATCATGTTTGCTGTCTGTTCATGGTGTCAGGAATCTGGATTTTTAAGTAAAGATATAGGTTCCTTAAAAGGATTTATTGCATTACTATCGGGAACTGTCCTTTACTATTTTGTGGGAAAAAGGATGTAATTCTATATATCTTTTCTGGGAATTGAGTTCACTAATTATTAGCTAGATATTAATTAATTATATTTTTTTCGGAACTCTTTGTAATGTTTAATGTATAAAGCTAATTTCGCACCCTTATTTATAGAAATTATGGAGGATAACAACTAATGATTCATGTGGAGAATTTATCCAAGAACTATGGTCACATAAAGGCGGTCAAATCCATAAGTTTTGATATAGGTGATGGAGAGATCGTCGGATTTTTGGGGCCAAATGGGGCAGGAAAATCTACTACCATAAAGGTATTAACCGGTTTTTTAGCCCCCACTTCAGGCAGCGTTTCTATTAATGGAATGAATATATTAGAAAATGAGCTGGAAATACAAAAGTGTATTGGGTATTTACCGGAATTAAATCCGTTATATACAGAAATGATCGTCTATGATTATTTGCAGTTTATTGCTTCCGTCCGCAATATAAAAGGGAAACAGTTCAGTCAAGCACTCGGAAGGGTAATTGAGCAGTGTGGATTAAAAGGAATCCTCCACCGGCACATTGGTAACTGTTCCAAAGGATATAAGCAGAGGATTGGCCTTGCAGCATCCATGATCCACGATCCAAAAATTTTGGTTCTTGATGAGCCTGTCAGTGGATTGGATCCAAATCAGATCGTCGAAATTCGTGAACTGATCAAAGGTCTCGGCAGAGAAAAACTGGTTCTGATGTCCAGTCATATATTGCAAGAGATACAGGCCACGGTTGATCGAATCATTATCCTTAACAACGGTAAGATAGTTGCAGACGGAACCAGTGAGAACCTTATCGCAAATTCAAAAGCCAAAACTACATTGAATATGGAAATAGTAAATGCTACAAAAGAATCTGTGGAAGAAATGAAAGCAGTAGTCCCCAGTGTAAATCTAGTGAATTTTTCTGATGCTGGTGAAAGCTCTAATGTGCAGCTTGAATATCCACCTGAGAATGATCCGCGAAAAGATATTTTCAGCTATGGTGTTGAAAAAGGCTGGGTCATCTTGGAGATGGCAACCACTAAATCAAATCTGGAGGATATCTTCCGGAACCTAACGGTAACGGAGGTTGCAGATGCATAACATTAAAGCCATTTATTCAAAGGAACTCCGATCTTTTTTTAATAGCCCTATGGCATACATCTTTTTAGTGGTGTTTGCAGTGGTGAACGGATATTTCTTTACCAACACGTTCTTCCTTATTAACCAGTCAAATATGAGGGCACTGTTCAACATTACACCTTTAGTGTATTTGTTTTTTATCCCGGCAGTTTCCATGAGTTTGATTGCAAGAGAAAGAAACCTGGGAACGATAGAGATAATCAATACTCTACCAATAAAAATATATGAATTTGTGATAGGGAAATATCTGGCTTCTGTTACATTGATCGTTTCGGGATTAGCCATTACTCTCGTCCATTTTTTCACTCTTATGAAAGTAGGGACAAATATTGATTATGGCGCTGCGATTTGTGGCTATGTTGGGTTGGCTCTGGTTGGAGCAGTTTACGCATCAGCGGGTACATTCGCAAGCAGTGTGACAGACAACCAGGTGGTGTCGTTTATCATCGCTGTGTTCATAGTGATCGTCTTCTGGCTGTTGGATAAAATGCTAATATTTGTTCCTTCGGGATTGGCAGGATTGATACAGTTCATGAGCGTGGACTATCATTTTACAAATATATCCCGGGGAGTTATTGATACTCGAAATCTGATCTACTTTGGTTCAGTCATCGGATTTTTTCTGTTTCTTACGCACAGATTGATGGAGGTAAGAAAATGGAAATAAGACCAAAATTTGAATGGAAGAAATCTCTATCAGTTCCTGTAGTGGTCATTGCAGTTAGCTTGGTATTGTTAAATCTGATATCAAGAAACTGGTTTGGTCGTCTAGATCTGACAGATAACAAGATGTACACACTCAGCTCTTCAAGCCGTTCTGTTGTGAAAAAAATTGATGATCTGATGACGATGAAGGTTTTCTTTTCCACTAACCTTCCTGGTGAGTATGGAAATAACCGTAGGTATCTCCAGGATATTTTAGAAGAATATTCTGCCTATGGCAAAGGGAACATTCGGTTTGAATTCAATACTCCTGAAGATAATGAGGATGTCCAACAGGAGGCCCAGCGTTTAGGTATTCAGCCGGTACAATTGCAGGTAATAGAAAATGACAAAATGGAAGTTAAGCGGGTTCATATGGGGCTTGCTATTTTGTATCAGGACGAGGTGGAGGTGATTCCCGTCATTCAATCCACTACGGGCTTGGAATATGAAATTACCACTAAGATCAAGCGATTGGTTGAAACAGAAAAACCTGTGGTTGCTATTGGAAAAACAGAATCTCAGGCAGGAGTGGAAAATACAGCGATCATGGATAAACTTCAGCAAAGATATACCGTTCGTTCTGTAGATCTGAAGAGTGCGGTATCAAAAGAGATTAAATTGATGTTAATCAATGGAGTGGAAGATTCATTGTCGGATGTTGAACGAAGTAATCTTGCTCAATATATTGACCAGGGAGGAAATGTTTTTCTTGCTCAGTCTCATATACAAACCGATCTATCAACTCAACAGGCGAGCGTTATTGGATCTGATATATTTGATTTAATCAATACATATGGTGTGAATTTGGAAGAAAATCTTGTTTTAGATAAAACATGTGGCAGGGTAAATGTTCAGCAAAATATGGGTTTTATCCGGATGGCAGTCCCAATGGAATATCCCCTGCTTCCAATTATACGTAGCTTTAACAAGGATGAGGTAGTTGTGAGTGGATTGGAGCAGGTACAGCTGTTTTTTGCCAGTGAAGTTTCAAATGTGGATTCCTTGGGCAATGACTATGAGGTGAATATACTCCCCCTAATGTACACTTCCAACCGTTCAGGATTGATGTCAGGACACTATAATTTAAATCCTGATCCAAAGAACAATCCATCGCTTAAAAGTTTGGACCAACCTAAAAAACTTGTGGCAGTTCGCTCAGAGAGGACAGACAAGAAATCAGGTCTGCTGAGCCAGTTAATTTTGGTGAGTGATTCTCGATTCCTTATAGATGGAGCTGGAGGTTCTTCTCCTGAGAATCACATACTTGTGATGAACGCAGTGGACTATCTTCTGGGAGATAAAGAGCTTATATCACTGAGATCACGAGAGATCACCAACAGACCTCTGGACCCGGAGCTGGAGGATGGAACCAAACGGTTTTTGAAGTGGATCAACATACTGCTTCCATCTGTGCTGGTGATTGGTTTTGGTTTTTTTAGGATTTCCCGTTTGAAAAACCGGTCAAAGATTTTGGAGGAATTTTATGACTAAACAAGCAAAAGTTTCACTGATGGTTTTAGCAGGTCTGGTTATTCTTTATTTTATTAACACCAGTATGCAGGACAAATATATTGCAAAGGATACAGATCTATTTTCAAAAGACAGAGAACATATTACTAGAATTTATGTACAAAAGAATGATGAAGAATTAGAGCTGGTTAAGGTGGACACACTGTGGACTATAAGCGGTCACGACTCATTGAACGTTAAAACGAGTATCATTAATAATTTTTTTGATGATATAGAGGGGATTGAGAGAGAAGAATCACCCGTTTCAACTAATCCGAAAAACTGGAATAAATATTCAGTGGATGATTCTTCCGGAACTCATTTAACATTGTATGGGCTCAATGATAAAGAGCTGGGACGCTATGTTTTAGGACGATCAAAAACAAACTGGAGTCAGAATGCAATCCGGATCAATGATGGTTCGAATGTCTATTTGACCTCTAAGAATATTCTCCACCGACTTCAAACTAGACCGACATACTGGGGTGAAAAGCCAAAGCCACCTGAAGAAGAACAAAAAAACGATTCTCTTGGCGTTCCTGTTCCTGCTGTCCCAACAATAACCCTTCCTCCTGTGGACACTACAGGAACTTAATAAAAGCAAATGAGCTTATTGAAAACCCCACTGATTGTGGGGTTTTTTATTGCAATTTGTTTTGCTAAATATTGTTAGTTGTTCAATTTAGTCCAATTTAAATTTTGTTCAGGAAAAATTATGAGGTCTTTTAATTTGGGTAGGCTATGAAAATTGGATCGATAGCAGCGGGTCATAAAACAACTGTAGAATCTGCAAAAAATATTCTTGAATTAGGGGGCAATGCGTTTGATGCTGCTGTTGGCGCGGTTTTCACATCCATGGTATCAGAATTTACTCTCACCGGTCCCGGTGGAGGTGGAGCATTTTTGGCATACCCAAATGGGTCAGAACCAATTTTATTTGATTTTTTTGTAGATACACCTCCCCCACAACCAAATAAGGATTTGGATTTCTCCAGCATCTTGATTGATTTTGGATCGGTAAATCAGGAGTTCCATATAGGTCGGGGCTCTGTTGCTGTCCCGGGAAACACGGCAGGACTATTATCGGTGCATGAGCGGTTGGGGAAACTCCCGCTAAGAGCTATATTGGAACCGGCCATTGATGCGGCCAGAAAAGGAGTGACTCTGAATGAATCCCACGGATACCTGTTGGAGATTCTAGATCCGATATTAACTTACACCTCTGCTGGGAAAAAATTGTTTACACCAGAAGGGAAAATTCTGAGAGAAGGGGACAACTTTAGAAATCCTGCTTTTGCAGATTTTCTTGAAGAGCTCATTGTGCACGGAACAGACTTTTTTTACAAAGGTTCAGGAGCAAAATGTATACTTGATGTTTTTGGTGAAAAGGGTTTACTTACATCGGAATGTCTTGCCAATTATGAGGTCATTGAACGAACTCCATTGAAAATTGATTTCCAGAATAAAATATTTTATACAAATCCTGTTCCATCCGTTGGGGGGACTCTCATAACCTTTGTGCTAAAATTAATCGAGGAATCCCAAGTTTCTTTTGATGCGGATGTTCTGGATTTTGTTCACGCAATGCAGGTCACAGCCGTTGCGAGAAAAGAAACAACCATTGATCAAAATGACAATTTTCGAATCGCAGAGATTTTAGAAGAATCAGTTTTTAATAAATATCTTGAACAATATTTCTCACAAAGCACCCCAGACACACCCGAAAGAGATCTCCCCTCCAGCGGTGCCACTACTCAGGTCAGTATTATTGATAGAGCCGGGAATGCTGCCAGTGTGACCACAACCAATGGTGCAGGTTGCGGTTATTTGATCCCTGAAATGGGAATAATGCTTAACAATATGCTGGGAGAGGAAGATCTAAACCCATCGGGCTTCCATAACTTTGTAAAACAGCAGCGCCTGCCAACGATGATATCGCCTTCATTGGTTATGGGAGATAACGGTCCTGAGTTGGTGTTGGGAAGTGGTGGCAGCAACAGGATACGCTCGGCAATTTTTCAGGTGATGTTAAATTATTTTATGAATAAAATGAGCCTTAATGAAGCAATAAAATCACCCAGAATTCATATGGAGGGAGATATTTTTCACTGTGAACCAGGCATTAAGATACCAGCCAGCGATAAACTTCCTGACGGGGTTCAAATTCACAAATGGGATGAACAGAATTTATTTTTCGGTGGTGTCAATGCAGTAACTCCAACAGAAGCTGTGGGAGATAAGAGGCGGGGTGGAACTGGAATTGTCTTTTGATTAATATTATTATAAAAAGAGAGCAACCATCTCATTGTACAATAATGAGGATTGGATAGGTTTGTTCCAGTGAAATGGGTATCAAATTCAGGAATAATATTCTGGTTGTGGCTGTTATGTGTTATTTTATGGAACTATGGTTTCCCGGGTGCGCGTCCTTTGTATGATGTAATAATGTCTGTAGCTTTATACTTTATTAGTAAATCACTGGTAAAAGTATTAAAAGAAAAGTAAGATACATCCGTCAGAAATTTAAATTTTAGTTTACCACCTTATAAAAAGTAGGGATGTAAAAAAAACTTTAGCAACCACCTAGATGTTCAGAGCATGCTCAGTGTTTTTAATATTACACCTTTCACGTAAAACCGGTTCAAATACCTAATCTTGATATTTTGACCATTGGAGTGTACTATCTAACATTAATTTTATTAGCTTATTGAATAATATACTTTCTATAGCCACCCTTTTTATCCTAACAGTACTCCCAGTTGCTCTACAATATTCTGATTTCAAACAAATTATTTTAGTCCATATGAATTTGAGAAATAGACTATGAGTAAAATCTTAACTATAGTTATTGTATTTACTACGATACTCCACTGTGAGATTCCTGAACGGAGGATTGTTGCTGAGTGGGAACCCGCAATAGGAATGATGATCAGATGGCCTTTGGGTATTCCCTCAGATTTAGTAGTTGAATTAGCGAGCGAAGACATCCTATATGTTCTTGTAGAAACAAATTATCAGCAGAGCCAGGCAACAAGTAGTTTTAATGAATGGGATATTAATTTAGAGAATGTTATTTTTATTAACACAGATACATATAGCCATTGGACAAGAGATTATGGACCTCAGTATGCTATTGGAAATGATTATTGGAAAGTAGTCAATCAGCAGTTTGATGGGTATCCTCTTGAGTATGGATGCGAAGAAGAGTGTGATGATATAATGATATTATCTGATTGTATTGGAACTGAGTTTTGTAATGATCAACCTCTTTATGAAGGATATGATTGTTATGTAAATAATGATTCATGTGAAGATTTCAATGGTGATGGACAGATTATAGATTGGCTCGGTGATGGCTATTGTGATGATGGGAGCTGGGGAATAGATTTTATGTGTGATGAGTACAGCTGGGATTGCGGAGATTGTGGGGGTGAAATAACGGATGAAAATGGTTATTGTGATAATGATTTAATGGAAGGAGATAGAAACCAGCCTGAGGGGAGACCGTTATCATCCCAATCAAGAGGATGGGAAGAAGATGATGATACTAATATTGATTTTGCCAACCAACTTAATTGGGATATTCTAAATATGCCACTCTATTGGACAGGCGGAAATTTTATGACGGATGGCTATGGAATGGGTTTTTCAACACAATTAATGGTTAATGAAAATAATGTTAATGAGGACGAGTTTGTAGATATTATTAGTGAATATTTAAATATTAATAACTACCATATTTTTAATAATCCAAATGAATCGAGCATTCAACATATGGATTGTCTGGCGAAATTAGTTAATCCAGAAACAATTGTTATCAAACAGGTCCCAGAATCAAGCCCTGAATATGAATGTATTGAAGATTTTGCGGAATCATTATCTGAGTTAAATACTTTCTACAACAGGAATTTTCGGATATATCGTATTTTGTGCCCTGAAATAAATGGGGGTGTTTGGGAAACTAATCCTGTAGCAGCTTATACCAATTCATTAATTTTAAATGGTAAGGTATTGGTACCTCAATATGAAATCGCTGAAGATGAACAAGCATTGGATATATATCGTGAAGCAATGCCAGGTTATCAGGTTTTGGGTTTTGATGGAGCAGCAAATAGCCCATGGTACTCAGAGGATGCTCTACACTGTAGAACAATGGGCGTTTTTGACCCTGATATGATACATATATCTCATAGATCTATTAGAACTGAAGAACTACCCAATAATGATAACATTGTTATTATAGCGGAAGTTATAGATTATAGTAATTTCAATTCAGATTTAGAATCTGTTGTGGCCTATTGGAAGTATAGCTCTGAGGATGGGCCTTTTAGTGAGTTTACTTTAGAACTTGAATCAGATAATATATACACGGGAACAGTTCCACCATTAAACTCAAACTCAGCAATTGAGTATTTTATTACAGCTACCAATATCTCAAGTAATAGTGTTTCCCATCCTAATGCAGGATGGCATATCTTCAATACCTTAGAGGGGGAGGTTGGTGAACTTATTATTGAATATAATTCAGGATGGAATTTAATTGGATTACCCCTTGCCGTTGAAAATACAGTATATAGCTTTCTTTTTCCTGAGTCAATTGAGGGGACACTTTACGCTTTTGAGGGGAACTACGATTCCGCAACAGATCTAATTAATGGAGAAGGCTACTGGCTGAGATTTAGTGATGAGGGCAGTACTATTATTTCGGGAACTATAATTACTCAACTAACGATTAATCTGAGTGGAGGATGGAATCTCATCACAGGTGGAAGCACTTCTATTAATGTGTTAGAGATAGAGGATCCAGATGGAATAATAATTTCAGGCACTATTTATGGTTTTAACAGTGGTGTTTATACCATTACAGAAAATATAGAACCGGGAAAAGGATATTGGGTTAGGGCAAACAGTTCTGGCCCTATTTTCTTAGGTGACAATTAGATTCACACTTTTTTTTAATTAGGATATATAAAAAAACCACAGTGTAATGGTGGGTAATATTTAGTTAACAACAATATTGTTAATTGAAGATCAACATAGAAAAACATAACGCTGAGTGGGCAGGACAGTTTGAACAAATTAAAGTTGAGCTATGCTCTGTTCTTAAAAATTTAAATCCAAAAATTGAACATATAGGTAGTACCTCTGTCCCCAATTTAGCTGCGAAACCAATTATTGATATTCAAGTTGGAATAGATAATTCATATGATTTGAATAAGACAATAGAACCAATGATTAATAATCATTACATATATTATGAAATATATAATTATGAAATGCCAAATAGGAGATTATTTGTTGGGTTAAAAGACAAGAAGTTGATTAGAGATTTTCAAAGTATTTATTCGAGGGGAGATTTGATACCACATAAAATAATCAATCAACATAGATTGGCCCATATACACATTTGGGAGTATGAGACTAAAGATTGGAACAGACACATTGCTTTTAGGGATTATTTAAGAAAGCATCCAGAGATTGCAGGCCAATATGAATCTTTAAAAAAACAATTAAGTTTAAAGGATTGGGAGGATGGGAATGAATATAATGATGCTAAAGATAGTTTTATCAAAACAGAGGAATCCAAAGCAATCTTGTGGTATAGAAAACATCATAGTTCCACTATCTCTTGAGCTCATAGCTACACCTACCTCTTTGTAAAAAAGTAGGGGTGAGGTAAATTGAAGTGATGAAGACACACATACATATAACATTAGTCTTATTTGGGTTATCATACACAATGGCAAACAATAGAAATGAGTGCGACGTTCCCGTTAATTATCAGGATGGGTGGAACTTCATAAGCTTGCCTGTTGAGGTTGATGATTCTAATTACCAATTATTGTTTCCAAATTCAATCGAAGGAACTCTCTATTCCTTTATAGACCATGTATATAATGTAGAAACTGAAATGATTGCGGGGAATGGATACTGGCTGTTTTTCGAAGGAGAAGGTATGGAAGTACTTACTGGTGAGTGTGTAAGCAGTTTAGTCATCTCTATGAATGAAGGATGGAACACGGTTGCTTCTGGTTCTTATGTGTTAAATATTAGCGATATTGAAGATCTCGATGGAATTATTACTGAGGGTGCTTTTTATGGATTTGATGGAAACTATTTTATACCTGTAATACTTGAACCGGGCCAAGGGTACTGGGTCAGAGCTAATAGCACTGGATTTATAACTATCAGTTCATCTCCATCGGAAGATCTATCCACTCTGCACAGTAGCATTGTATTTAAAGATATCCCAGAAGGGACTTTCACGATGGGAGAGGCTGAAACCGATTACCAGGGTCCACCAGGTAGCTATGATGCATACACTCATACAGTTACCTTAAGTGCTTTTCAAATGAGTGAGACAGAGATTACTAATGAACAATATTCTCATTTCTTAAATGCAGCATATTATAATGGGCTGGTTGAAGTTCATCTTGAAACAAGCCCAGGGCCAAATATGGGTGATATCCTGGTTTATGGTACGGAGGAAGCTCCAGATGAATATGCAGGTATGGCTATCTACAATTTAAGCGGTACCAGAGTCATGAAGGATCATGACAACGCTGATGGAGACGATAATCCTTTCACAGGGGAAATAGAACCAGAAAACCCTTTTAATATTGCATATATAGGTTTTGATGAACTGGATGAATCAAGTGGATGGTTCTATGTTAAGGATCCTACAGACCCAAATGATTTTGATTGGATAGAATTAACAAATTATTATAATTATACTTCTGTCTCACACCAAGAGGATACAACCGTCTTGTTAAACGATTATTATGATTGGGAAGAATTAGCAGATTATCCGAATAATCTACCTACAGTGCTGGAAGTGAGTCATTGGCCCGCAACTTTTATCAAATGGTATGGTGCAAAAGCATTTACGCTATTTTATGATATTGATTTACCTACAGAAGCTCAGTGGGAGTATGCTGCACAGGCCGGAGAAGAGTTTATATATGCTACTGAAGATGGGACTGTCCATGGCGATGGGACGAGTGCCAATTGGAATCATTTAGCAGAGAATCCGTGCCGTGGTCATGTGTTGGATGTTCACTTAAATGAATCAAATCCTTATGGACTATATAATATGGCTGGCAATGTATGGGAGTGGATTGAAGATTGGTATGTAACTGATTTTTATATAGGCACTGATGGCGCTACAGACCCTGTTAATATAACTCCTACTGGGCTTAAGGTTAGAAGGGGTGGCTCTTGGAATTACCACCAAGCTACTCTAAAATCTTCAGCAAGGGCGGAAGATGAGCAATTTAAAGGAAATGATCATTTCGGATTCAGGATAGTAAAGACTGCTTCTTCTTCATAAAAGAGTGGGGATGGGGTATATTTGAGAGATGAAAAGTCCACCCAAATCTTGAGCATTTTCTGTGTTTTAGATATAACCACATATCACATTAAACAGGATAAATAGATCGCAGGTTCAAATCCTTCCACCCCGATACAAGCTTAGAAAGCCTCTTTTAACATTTATAATAATATAATTGTTGTATAAATGGAATATTATTGTACATTCGCTGCCCCTTTAATGAGGGAAGAAGGTGTGAAGATTATCCACCTTATTAGTAAATGTTAGTAATTAAAGTTAAGGAAAATAGAAATGAGTGAAGTAACACAAGGAACAGTTAAGTGGTTTAATAATTCAAAAGGTTTTGGATTTATAACACCATCAGATGGTGGAGAAGACTTGTTTGTTCATATGAGTGCGATTCAAATGGATGGGTTTAAGACCCTGAAAGATGGACAATCTGTTGAATATATTGCAGGGTCAACTGAAAAAGGACCCTGTGCAACAAATGTAATTCCACAGTAATCTGTTTCAAACATATCAAAAGTAGAGTGTTTGATGCTCTTCTTTTATTAATTACAGCCCCTTGATTTTCAGGGGGCTGTTTTTATTACTATAATACTAAATTATTCTATAGCTGTATAAAAAGTGTTGATGTGATAAATTGAAGAGATGAAAAAAGTTGTACTTATACCATTAGTCCTATTTCTGTTATCCTGTGTTGTTATTGGACAGAATTTTGATAATTACAAAATACGCTCCTTATATCTTAGTCCCGGTATCCATATAGGAACAAATTTTGAAAGACAAATTTTCTGGGGATTTCAATTTAGTGTAGGACTAATTATTCAAGGACACCCTCCAAATGAATATATTGAAACATTAGATTTTATTTGTCCTGCTGTTACCTATGGATACAAAAAATACTATAATTCAGATGTTCATGAAAAATACTATGACCTTCAGATTACAGTTTTTCCTGATATACATAATTCTCCTATGATTGGATTAGGTATTGGTAAAATCAATTCTATTGATTATTCAAGTATTAGAATAAAAACATATACCTGGTTTCTTGTGCCGGTAGAGTTTGATTTTGAATTAAAAAAGGGAAGAACAAACCTTTCATTGATCCCTGTATTGCCAATTGGGAATTATTAGTTTTAATAATTAAAGAAACATCAAACTCATACTTCACCACCAAAAACAAGCACATTATTAGCTGCCATGACCGGTACCATTGATATTATTATCAATATAGATATATTATTCATAAAAAATCAGTGTCACGGAATTGTCACGGTATCAGGGTTCTCTATTGTCGGTAAAAGTCCTATTTTATCCATACATAAAAGAGTAACAAAAAACCCCCTAAAAAAGGGGGGTCTCTCGTCAGTAGCGGGGACAGGATTTGAACCTGTGACCTCCGGGTTATGAGCCCGTAGAAACATCAACAATAACTGCACTTACAGAAGTCCGTGACTAATGCGTGACTATTTTTCCCTAAAATAACAAAAGCCCTCAATCCTGGGGGCTTTTGTGTATCACACTTATTCAAATAAAGTCAAACATATCCGTATTCGGGATATACTTTCCACTCACACCTTGGTGGCCACCCCCTGTGTTTTATATATTACCACCTCTCACACAAAACAGGGGGGATAGGTCGTGATTTCCATAAAAACGCCAAATAAGTGTAAATTTGCGCCAATGAAACGCCTTTTACTTATACCATTAGTGTTGATAGGAGAACGAAATGAATAAATATTTACTATTAATTATATCGTTACTGTTGTTTGTTGGGTGTTTTTTGCAACCACCTTTTATTAAACATTCCTATCGTGAAATGAAAATAATTTATGAAGGTGAATCTTTTCCTGAGAATTATTCTATAATAGGCGAAATATTTGTTGGTAGAACAGATGATGTTTCACAATGTGATTATGCTTCTGCTTTAAACAAAGCTACAAAAGAAGCTGAAGAGTTTGGTGGAAATGCTATAAAAATTACAAAAATATTAAAACCAACGGTTGATTATGAATGTTATAGGGTGTATGCATTAGTACTTATTACT
>Ga0163108_10001633_pt1 | contig 16335 bp, 25 predicted proteins | sample Fk1155metaG_FD_109644 | JGI IMG/M metagenome (GOLD analysis project Ga0163108, IMG submission 109644) | Marine microbial communities from the Central Pacific Ocean - Fk160115 155m metaG | ecosystem: Environmental > Aquatic > Marine > Oceanic > Photic zone | place: The Central Pacific Ocean...
TATGCCCTCAGCCCCACCCTTGACCCTGACTTCAGTGGGGATGAGGCTCTGATCGGGGCCTGAGGTAGTTCACTGCTGAGCTCAGCGCCAATATCAGGGATGGCCAGAACAGCCACCAGCCGAGACGTTGAAGGCTCTGGCTGAACAGCATTCCACCCCAGATCGATGGCCAAAGCAGCAACAGCAGGCTGATGAACTGAAGGATTGTCTTCGCCTTGCCAGCGGACGATGCCGGCCCTCCGGAAGCGACCCCAGATCGCCAACCTGAGATCAGCAGCTCCCGGGCCAGTAGCAGCCATACGGCCCAAATCGGCAAAGCCTCTCTGCTGGCGAGCCAGATCAATGGCGCTGCAATCAGCAGCTTGTCAGCAAGGGGATCGAGTCGAGCTCCCCAGGTGCTGCCGCCGCCTGCTCGTCTCGCCAGCCAGCCATCGGCGGCGTCACTGAGCCCGCCAAGCAGCAGCAAAAGCCATGCCAGCACCTGATGATCTGTCAGCAGAAAGAGCATCAAGGGCAATCCGGCCACCGCTCGCGCCAGGGTGAGGCCATCGGCAATGGTCCGAAGTCCCTGGATGGGCCAGGGGCGTTTCGGGTCTGTCACAGGTTGAGAACAGGCTTGGTGCTGTTGGGATCATCGTGCTGCAGCAGATCCCTCCCCCGCTGATCGGGATCGTGCCTCGTTATCAACACGGGAAATGCCATTAACTGGTCAATGACTATAGGGATGAATGTTTTGTTCTGGTTGTTTGTCTGGCTTTTTGCACCTGGATACGCATTGGAACATTGGCTGTGATTCAGATCATCAATGTGTGACTTTTGGTTGTGATTGAATCCTTGATTGTTCAAGGAATAAAGTTATGGATTTGCTTCAAGATAGGTTGATGAGACTGAATCCAGGTTGACTTCAACTGGATGGGCGACATCAATGTTGCTGAGCAGCAGCATCGGATTTACATTTGCATTTGCATTTGCATTTGCATTTGCATTTGTATACCTGTTGGCTTGCCTCAATCCCTTTCCGCTCCTCCATTGATGCGGCGTTCTGCTGCGATCAGCAGCAACCAGGACACACCGAAACCTACGCCTCTGCCCCAGTCGTGAAGAAAAAGCTCATAGACAGCACAAGTGCTGGCGACGATGGCGCTTGAGCGCAAGGCAAAGCGCCCCAGCTTCGGCAACCAGGGTCTTGCCTCGGACGTCTCTGAAGAGTTACGCATCAAGGGGGTCCTGCACGGGAGCGAGCGCTGTGGGGCTGGGCCCTCTGCTGATCAGGTCAACCAAAGGGATGAAGGCTTGAACAAACTGTTGAGGGGAGGCTGTCTCCACACCATCTTCTCAATCGGCAAGTCCTTGACTTTCAGAAGTTGAAGCGTTGGCAAGACAAAGCGATTCGGCTTGATTCTCTCCACCAGGCAATGATCCCTGGCCTGAAGTGGGCGCTGACGGGGTGAATGGTGGGCTCCCTCTCAGCTCTGAAACCTTGCTCACTTCAGGGCTTAGACACTTCAGGGCTTAGACATGGAGGGACTCGTTTCATGGCGCAGCACTGTGCGCCCAGCTCAATGGTGCTCCAGTTGACGGTGAGGGATGTGATGTCAACGCCGGTGCTGACTGTTCAGGCCAACACCTCTCTTAAGGATGCCGTTCAGTTGCTGAGTGACCATCACATCAGTGGTTTACCTGTTGTGAATGATCAGGGGCAGCTGGTGGGTGAACTCACGGAACAGGATCTGATGGTGCGCGAGAGCGGCATTGAAATCGGGCCCTACGTGATGCTGCTGGACAGCGTGATCTATCTGCGCAATCCCCTCAACTGGGATAAGCAGGTTCATCAGGTGCTCGGCACAGCGGTCAAGGATCTGATGCGCAGCGATAGTCACAGTTGTGAGGCTTCACTGCCACTGCCGAAGGCTGCTGCCATGCTTCACGACAAAAGCATCCAGAGATTGTTTGTAGTTGATGCTGAGCGCTGTCCCTGCGGTGTGATCACCCGTGGTGATGTGGTGCGGGCACTGGCCTTGCAGGATGGTTAGCGGGACGTTGTTTTCCTGACGCTGACAGCGACGGGTTGAATCAACCGGAATTCAACGAAATCCCCTGGATGGAGGTCATGGAGAGCCAGACCATCAGGGTCGTCGATCACATCGAGATTGTGGATGCCCCCCAGGGGGCCCATCAGGCTGATGCTGTTATCACTGCGTGAGACCTTGATGATCTTTGCGGTGCCGGAGGCCAGTGCCACCCGCATGCCCTGCTTCAGACGCCCCATGTCCTGCGGAAGGATGATGTCTTCCCGGTTGAAGCTGAGGTCTGTGCTTGCACTGCGCTGCATATCAACCACCAGCCCATCGAGCACATCAACATCCACCTCGTCTCCGGGTTCAAGGTTCAGGGGCTCCAGGTCAATGCCAACGGTGAGCACCACTGCGTGACCTTCTGGATTGCTCAGCTCCAGAACCTTGTGGTCGGGAAGAACGTTTTTGACAATGCCGTGGTACTCGCTAATTTCAAAACCAGCCAGCACTTCCGGCGAAAAACCGGCATTTGCCGCTAGTGGCCCACTGAATGCGGTGATCAGAAGTGATGCTGTGGCGATCAGGCCACTGCGGAGCGTGTTCAGGGGCAGCATCGACAGTGGATCTGTTTGCGGGCTGACGCTAGCTGGTCCCCTTCTGGTGCAAAATGCCGCTCGACGCTGATCAGCATCCTGATGAAAAGACGAGGCGTGATTGCAGCCGCAGCAATGGCTCTGCTCTCTTCCGGAGCTCTTGTCGGTGTTCCAGGATTGGCAGGAACCTCGATCAACATCAATTTAAGAACTCGTTATCTCACCCTTTCTGAACACGGCAAGCCAGTGGCTAAATTCCCCGTTGCCATCGGTGCACCTGAATCGCCAACCCCTCCAGGTACGTTCACCATCACACGAATGGAGGCGGAACCTGTGTATCACAAGGCAGGCAAAGTGATTGCCCCAGGCCCAAAGAACCCTGTGGGAGTTCGTTACATGGCCTATTTCTCCACCAAGACAGGCGAATATGCAATTCATGGCACCGCATGGCCAAACTGGGTCAAAATCCGTGCTGCGGTGAGCCTTGGTTGCATCCGTATGCTCAATGACGATGTGATCTCTTTGTTCAATCGTGTGGATGTAGGCACACCTGTTCTTTTAACTGCGAATTGAATCGCGGCTTGAAAATTCTGTTCAACACCATCGATCCCATGCTGCGCAACCTTCCACTGATCGGCCTAGCCCTCATGATTCCGTTAAAAGTCTCAGCTGTTCCTGATCAGGAAATGCAGGAAGGCAAATTTCTGGATCTTGTCGAGGTGCCTGGCAATGTTCCAATCACCGCTGTTGGCGTGGAGGCTGTCAACGCGGAAGCACGGCTGCAGGGGCTTCGTTTGCCAGCCCTTGGTTACTGGTCACCTGACAAAGTCTGTTTCAGCTCTCCGCCTGCAGGGGAGTGCAATGGAATTTTCAAGCGTTAACAGTGCCTGATTAAAGAGTTCTTTAACAGCGGCCCTTCTCAGCTCAAGTTTTGCAGGTGATCACTTGCGAATCGAGTTTGTGGAATGAATTGTGGACTGAGTTAAGGAAATAAAAGAAATTATCAAGCTGACGTTGAAGATTTTTGAGACTTGACGAATCGGATTCTGATCTCTGATTCGTCAGATCTGGATATTTCCCTTTCTCCTGGGCTTATCGAGATCGTTGCCAATCTGACGTAACTAATCGGAAATATTTTGATGCCAAGAAACTGCTTGACTGGAGCCTGACTCTCAGCCAACAGCCTCAATCGAGCGAATCAAAATCCTGATCGGCCCTGCTCGGAAGCCAGGATTGAGCTCACCATTATCGCCAAATTTTGAATGCAACAGTTGAAGTCGCGTCACCTTGGTGGAATCAAAGCGGCGGGGCAGCCAGATTGGCTTTGCCTGCGCCATTGGCTTCAGATCCTTGAAGGGGATCTCCACAACGGATGTTCCTGATGTCTGGGTCGGCACCGCCGCCACCCAGCTAAGCCCTGTGGGGATAAGCCTTTGTAGTCCATTGAGCAATCCTGCAGAGAAAACCGCAAGCTTGAGGGTCCGGCCCTCCCCATCCACCTGAAGCTGCAGGCTGCGATAGGCAGAGAGATCCACGGGGGTGGAAAGCAGTTCAGAGCGGCAGCTGACGAAACCGCCACCCTCTTCGATCAATTCACCCTCAAGAACGAGTCCTTCTGGATTCACCAGACAGCCTGCCCAACTCGAGCCGCCCATGATCGAGTCATTCAGTGCTGACCAAGCTTCCTGGCGGAAATGCGTCGTTAAGAGAGAAAGGGAGGACGGTGCTGGCATCTCCTTGAATCCATGGTCAATGTTTGTTTATTCTCTTGGCAAAGCACTGGCAGCGTGGCTTCGTGATGGCTCCAGGATCGAAAGAGTCATCAAACGACTCGGTCTGATCACTAAGACAACAGGCACGTCATCAGACGTGAGTTTATATTCAAGACCATAAGTGTCTTCTTGTCAGCTTATAGCTTGCAAGAATTAGGCTGATATCCATTCCTGATGTTTCTTTGCGCCCAGATGACTCAACTCTACTCGGCTGGCTGCCTTCCTTCCCTGGCGAGAATTTACTTGTTTCTAGTGGGCTTTGCAAAGCAACCAGCCTCGAACGGACTTGCCTTCTTGACTGGGTCCTGACTGGCTCTATGATTTCTATAGAAATCATTGGCCAAAATGCGCTGGTTGTCAAAGCTATTTGGTGCTCAGAGGCAGAGGTTGGATGTTTATCAATTTGATGACGATATTGCTGCGACAACAGCATGGTGCCCTTTGCAAGGTGGTGGTACAAATTTTTGCACCCACAGACTTGTTGAACAAGCACCTGAGAGACTTGTCTTTAAGGCTTCTGGGCTTTCACTGTTGATACCCTCAATCTTTGGATTTATTGCTATCGCTTGTCTTTTTTCATTCTTTTTTGTTAATGATGCTGAGGCATTTGCTTTCGTGATTCCAGTTGGATTGGCTTTTTTGCTGGTGTCATTATTGCTTTTTTATGTGGTGATTAAGCCTATTGTCTTTGATAAGTGTTCTGGCCTTTATTGGAAGGGTAGAACCCGTCATGGTTTGCCCCCAAAACCAGGTGAGCTTAAGCAGTCTGCGCTGTTGTCTGAGGTTCATGCTCTTCAATTGATTCCAGAGTGGGTGCGAGGAAGTGAAAATAGTTATTATAGTTATGAGTTGAATCTTGTTTTGCGTGATTGCCAAAGATTGAATGTTGTTGATCATGGCAGCAGGAGGCGCATCAGGGAAGATGCAGAGTTCCTTGCTCAATTCCTAGGTGTTCCGGTTTGGGATGCTATTGATTATGCAATGCCGCAGCAGAAGTCATCAACGGATGATATGAAGGTTGATGTATTAAGTAGCATGCTGTGATCGATGCAGCCTAATCAGACAGTTCTCTGAATACGTATCAGCTTTGATCCATCTGGATGCTGTGATTATTTGCTCATTTAAAGCCATGCCTTAAACCGTTGAGGTGATTTTTGATTCAGGGGAGATTTGCCTCTTCAATCTTTGAAGGTTTCCACCTCTCACCTGCATCCTTTGTTGGTTGTTGTTGATCAATTGTCTGAAGGCAGCAGCGGCTGCGGTGGAGGAGGTGGCAGAGGCAGAGGAGGTGGCAGCAATGGTGGAGGGGGGGCCCCGATGATCTGTTCCTGAGCTGCTTTCTCTGGTTCAACGGTCTCGGCGGGCTCCCGTCTCGGGGCTGTTCCCGGATTGAGGGGCAGCTCCTCTCCCTGCCTCAGCACCAACGGAGGTGGTAGATCCGGGGGAAGACTGATGCCTTGATCTAGATCTGATCCTTCCTCCAAGATCTGGTCGCGATCGTCTGTGCTGTTTTGCTCAGCAGGTAGTTCCCGCAGCACCAGCGGATCAGCTGTGATTGGCGGTTCCCGCAGCGGCGAACGCTCAATGTTCTTGGTTGCGACGGAATCGGGGTTGGCATCGTCTTTAACCGCAGTGGTTTTCGGTGCCCAGATCAATCTTGCAATCGGCTCAACGCCCTGTTCCATCACCCTGTTCAGCCCCGCAAGGGAGCGATCGAGTAATTTCCCTCCCAGCCAGTGTGTGCAGGCCAGGGGGCCCTGACAATCAGCGCCTGCATTGAGCTTTGGCGTCAAGGAATCGAGCAGTGCTCCCTGCAGCGGCAATCTCCGTTCACTAAGCCGCAACATGTAGGGAACATGCACAAAGCTTGTGGCCCCGCCACTGATCCAGTTCGCATCCTCCTCTGTGAATCCCTTCACCCCTGGAACAATGAATCTGCTTTTTGAGGCGTGGTCAGGTAGGTAGGCGGCTAGAAAACCACGGCTTCTGGCCAGTTCCCTTGTCTGTTCAAGGGTCAGCCCGTCGCGACTCATCAGCACCTCAAGCCTGCCGTCCTGCCTCAGGCCGAACACCATCCTGATTCTTGGCAGGTAATAGCGGATCCGCTGACCCATGCTGATGCTGTAGGCCCCTTTGTAGCTGGGGGGTGGGTCTTTCAGATCGTTGTAAACACTGTGCAGGCCGCCGATGAATGTGTCGTATTGCCGAGCCCGTTCCGGCGTGAGCTCACCAAAGCCGAAATCGGTGGTTCCGTCATGACGGATCCCTACATAGGCCCGTTGGCGTGAGGCGGTGCGGTTGCGGCCTCTCCAGACCCTCTGACCCAGCTTGAGATCACCCAGTGGAACCGTGATCTCCTGGCCGGCATTGTCGACATGGCGCTCATACATGGGACCTGACACGTAGGCCAGGGCGGAGGTGTCCCGATAGGCCTCAGGCTCTCTGTCCCAGCCTTCAAGAATTCCGATTCGGACTTTGCGTGGATCGAAATCAAGGGCATAAACATCGTCGTCAGGGATGTATCGAAAAGGGGTTCTGATGTTCCCTAAGGAGACTTTGTCTGGGGTTTCGGCTGAGCGGTGAGGCTGTTTCGAACTCGGAGCCAGGGCGATAAGAGCAGCAAAGATTCCTGCGGGAATGGCAACGACGAGCCAGCGCTTTCTCCAGGAAAATCGGCGACGCTTTACCTTGACAGGCCTACGTTTCGTCGCTCCCCCCTTGGCCTCTGGTCTTGGGCGGGTTGGCCTTTTTTTGGTTGGTGGGGTTGCTTTTCGAGCCAAGGAACGATGGCGTGCTGGCCACCTGCCAATTCCCCTAAAGGTGGCGGCACAACTGGTCTGCCGTCAACCGCCGCGCAGGATTATTCAGCAAAAGCCCGTTTTTTGCTTAAAGCATCGGCCATTTTGCGCTTTTAAATGGTTGAACTGGCTGCTTGACCTATCTGATGTCAATCTGAGGAAGCCTCCTCGATGATCATCTGATGACCCTGGCTCTGTTGATCGCCCTCGGCACGTCCCTTGTCCTGATGACTCTGATCGCCCGTGGCCTTGATCAGAAGAAGTGATCTTGAACCGTGCTGTACAGGCCCCAGCCAGTGCTGGGGGGCCATCTCCTGGTCACCACTGCAAGGCTGTGGGTTGAGAGGCTGAACTCTTTAATCTGCTTGCTTTGCGTCTAAATACTGATTTTTTGCACGGTTCCAGTTTTAGCTGACCTTAGTTGAGGATATTTTTCTGCAGCGGACGTAATTCAGCGGGTTGTTTTTCTTGCCACTGTTCGAACGGTTGCACGATCCAGGGATTGGCTGGTAATTCCATCGCCCAAACATCCGGTTTGATGCGACTACAACCCTTCAGCCAGAGCACGGCCTTATGGATCTTGCAAGCTGTGAAATTTTGCTCCAACCATTGTTGCGCTGCCAACAGGGTGGCTCCGCTGTCGGCCAGATCATCGACCAGCAGTAAATCAGGTCCAAGGCTTTCACAGGTGTGGGCCAGCTGATTGCCAAGCCGTAGTTCTCCCTGCTCTCTGCCCTTGCTGTCGCTATAGCTCTGCGCAGCCATCACCACCAGCGGCTTGTCAAAAATGCGGGAGAGAACATCCCCCACACGCAGCCCCCCCCGAGAGAGGGCAACGATCTGGTCAAAGCGACAACCACCCTGGTGCAGCTGCCAGGCCAGATGTTCGATCAGGCCGTGGTATTGATGCCAGCTGATGATCAGCTCACCACCTGTCGTCTCCACTAAAGGTTGCAGCCCATGGCCCCTGTTGGCTTCAGTCAACGCATCAATGTCTACTTAACGAGCCGATTGTGCAACATCCGCTGAGCCTTGGCTGGCCTTTGCACATCAAAATTGTGGGTTTTCACCGCTCATGCTTTTTGGTTGCTCTCCCGTCCATGATCTTCAGTCTGTAAGTGTTCTGAAATTAGGAATAATGAAATATGTTCAATCAGTCAGGATCCAATTCTTCTCAATCCAGCCCTGTCCTGGAAGATCAATGACCTGATCGGCCATACCATCACCATCGCGATCAATGTTGAGATGAGCACCTTGATAAATACCATAGGGGCCACCTATTTTGGTTTCGTCTGGCATCTCCTTTGCCGCCATCCAGACGATGAAATTCACTTCCCCTGGTTGACCTGTGAAGGCTTTGTATCCAAGGAACTCTTTTGCTCCATGGATTCGGATGCGATCACCTTTGTTGCCTTTAAAGTCTGTGATCATGTCTGTCGCTTCTGTTGTGCTGCGCTGATCAGGCCTGAAGATGAAAAGATCGGGGCCCTGTCCTCCACTGAGCAGATCATCTCCACCTCTGCCAATGATGCGGTCTTTGCCACCGCCACCGATGAGCAAATCTTTGTCTAAACTACCTTTCAGGGTATTTCGACGATGATCCCCTGAAAGAATTCCTTTTTTCTTTAATCGACCATTCCTGCTTTTCAAGTATTGGATATTGGCTTCATCTGGTGCCCTTGGGATGATTTTTTCTGTTTCTAACCCTGTCAATTGAATGGCTCGTTTGTAGGCTGTCTTTTGTTTGATATTAATAAATAATCTGGAATTTCTTGCTTTGAATCTCTTGTAGGCCTTCCAGCGGGTGCTGCTGATGCCGCCTAGGATTGGGTGTATACGTAGATCACGGGTCTCTGCCTTGATACTCCTGAATTGTTTGCTCAGGTAAAAGGCCTGTAGCAGTGCGCTGTTGCCAGAGTTCTTACTGCTCATCCAGGCAGGCCTGTCTAATGAGGTTAATCTTGTCTACTGGATTGTTGGCAGATTGAGGTGCCGGCGCCAGTCGCTGATCGGTCGATCCCATCCCTCTTCAAGTTTCTGGGCGATCACGAGATCAGCATCGAGGCCGATCTGAAATCCCTTGCTGAGGGCTCTGAGCAGAGGTTCCATGGATTCGTCGTCCTGAAGCGTTGAAAGCATGCTGCCAAAAATCAGCAACACCGCTAAGGGTGAGCGGGTCTGAGCAAGGTTGAAGCCTTGCAGCCCAATCTCACCGCAACCATCGATGCCGAAGCCTGTGAGCACGTGGATGATGTCGTGGGTTTCAGCGAGGCGGTGACGGATGAAATCAGCTGTTGTGCTGATCGGTGCGGGATCGATCAGCACATCAGGTGTGATCCCGAGTCTGATCAGTTGGTCGGCATAGCAACGGCCGAGACTGCCATCGGGAAGCTTCTGCAGTTCGACTAAGTCGATGGATTTGGGCCGCCAACCCTCATCGACAAGAGCTTTGAACTGTGGCTTATTGATCAGGTGCCTCTCCATCTGAGCGGCGAGAGGGCTGCCCTGTAGGCTTTTTGCGACGGCAAAGACGCTCTCAAGTGATTCTGGTCGCTTGATGAAACCTGAGAGGCTGGTCACCAACTTGATGTTCTGAAGCCGTGCCTGAAGGTTGAAGAGCATGTTGACTGATCGATACCCGGATCATGCCTATGGGAGGATCATTTGTCAGTTCATTAGTTAAGAAGCAGGATTTTGTTCTCAGATGATTCGTTCTCTGCTGATTACGGTACTTTTCACAGTGATGGTACCTCCGACATTCGCTGCAACCCCGCTGAAGGTAGGCGTTCACGGAACGGAACCGTTTTTGCAAAGAAGGGGTGATATTTACGAGGGCATCAGTGTTGATCTCTGGCAGGAGGTTGCTGAAGCAACAGGTATCACTTACGAGTACTTTCCTCAACCTGATGTGGAAGCAAGCGTCAGGGCCGTTGCTGATGGCACTCTTGACGCTGCGATCGGACAGATCACCATCACTCCTCAACGGATGTCGATTGAAAACATAGATTTTACCCAACCATATTTCTTTGCTAATCACACCATTCTTGTCCATCAGGATCCACCTGATCTACTGACTCGTATCCGGCCTTTCTTTGCTTGGGCTGTTCTCTCAACCATAGGACTACTGGTTGGTGTGCTCTTTGTTGTTGGCAATCTGATCTGGTTAGCTGAACGGCGCAAAAATTCGGATCAGTTCCCTCGAAATTATTTTCATGGAGTTGGCAATGGGATGTGGTTGGCCCTTGTCACGCTAACCACCGTTGGTTTTGGTGATCTGGCGCCGATGTCTCGCCTGGGCAGGGGCATCACGAGTGTCTGGATGGTTTTTTCTCTGGTGGCTGTGTCCTCGATTACGGCTGGCCTGGCATCGACCTTCACTATCAGCTTGACTCATAGCAGTAAAGCGATGATCAGTCCGGCTCAGATTCGAGGCAAACGTGTTGCTGTGATCACCGGCAGCTCTAGTGTTGCTACCGCCAAGGCTTATGGAGGCAGACCCATTTCTGTTAAAACCCTTGATAAGGCGGTGGATTTATTAATAGACAATAAGGTTGATGGTGTGATCTTCGATCGGCCGACACTCCGCTACTACCTCAAGTTAAATCCTGACCAACCACTTAAGTTGGCGCCGTTCAATCTCTCCAGGGAGACTTTCGGTTTTGTTCTTAAGGCTGACAGCCCATTTAGGCGTGGGATTGATGTTGAGCTCCTGCGCCTCTACAGTACGGGACAGATTGATGAGATCGCCAATCGAATTCTTGATTAATCATGATCTGGATCTGATTTAGTCCAGTGAAAAGCCTATCCTCTCGAGAGCTGATCGATAGTTGTTCTTGAGCCTTAGAGCTTGTTCGGCATTGTTTTGATCACCCCATCGGCGAAATATGTGCTCACGTACTTCCTCCCATCTGTAACCATAGCTATATGTTTCAACAGAGGGGTTTGGTTTTTTCATTTGATTTGATTGATGTCAGGGCCTTGATCGTTTTATGCAATCAGATTTTCTTCCTGACTGCAATAGGAGTATTGACTGCCTTGTCGTGCTTGTCTGATCAGAGGCTAGGACCTAATCAGCAAGAGCCCTGATTTTTTAGAAGCTCGATTCAACTCGTCGTAGCCTTTAGCATTTAAACAAAACAGTCGAGGGTTGTCACCCCTTGCCAGAAGATGAATTAGATCAAAAACAGGGAAGATTTACCCCCTCTAGCTGTGTCTCCTAGTGCTAAGGCTTGGTTGAGTCTGCAATAGGTTCTTGCCTGGGACTGATCATCAGTCTGCGCACTAACCAGGAGAGCTCTCTTGTTCCCCTGTTTTGTATATCAGCACGCAACTGGCAATTCAATCGCACTCTCATAAAGCTGATTGATCAGCCTTGGGGCAGTCCTGGATCAGTCCGTGAAGCTGCATTCCAAAACCGCCAGGGCTTCATCCGGCAGCCCCAGGAACTGATCCAGCCATCTGGCACCTGTCGGTTGCACCATGGCAACGCCGACAAGACATGCACCGCCGTCAGCCCTCAGCGGCACACCCTCCACCCTGTGGCGCTGACTCTGCAGAAAGCCGGTGCTCAGTCTCGTCTTCACTCTCAGATCCGGTGCCTGAAGCCATCGACCAACTGAGAAACGGAACAGGGCATCAAGGTGCAACACCACTTCAGCTGTTCTGTGGTTTAAATGTCCCTGCAGGGATTGGGGGATGATCTTGATCTGCAGCCCAGGTGGCAGTGGTAATCCAAGAATTCGCGTGGTTTGCCAACTGAGAGGTGGAATCGACAGGGTCTTCGTTTCAAACCAGAGCTTCTGGTTGCCTTCGGGATCTGCTGCCATCAACTTGCCTACGCCGCCTCCACCACTGGCGTTGTAACTGAATTGTGGATAGGCGCTGATCACAAGCCGACATCCCCGCATGGATCTGAAGTGCATGTCTGAATTCAACTGAGTGGATCGTGACGCCGCAAACCATCTTCAATCAGAAATGTCGCCAGGCTGCTGCAGCTACGGCGTTCTGCCAGGGCCTGTTGCTTGAGTCGATTCATCACCCCGCCGGGCAAGGTCACGTTGAGGCGTTCTGAAGCCGCCTCATCGGCTACATCCCCTGCAGATGGCTGTGGTTGCTCAGGTTGCAGGCGATCCTGCAATTCAAGCATCAGTGTTTGGAGTAATGACACGTTAAAGTAACGTATGCGTACCGTTAACGTATCATGGCCGTGTGATCGTAGTTTTTTTGCTGTTCTTGCTGCAAACCGCGTAATCTTGCCATCGCTTAAGAGGTGTTTGATGCGTTCACTGGCGATGAAGCTGGGCCCAGGCAGTGACCTTCGTGGCAGTCTTGAGCAATTAGCCCGCGACGAGAGCGCCAGCGGATACGTACTGGGGGTTGTTGGCAATCTCTCAAGAGCCGCATTTCAGTGCCCTGGTCAACCGCAACCCACCGTTCTTGAGGGAGATCTTGAAATCATCACCCTGAATGGCACCATCTCGCCTGGGCATGTTCATCTCCATCTCAGCCTTTCCGATGGCGCCTGCCAAGTGTGGGGAGGCCATCTTGAGCAAGGCTCACTGGTGCTGAAAGGCGCGGATGTTCTGGTGGGGTTGCTGGATCAACAGCTCCCTTCCTTGCCCACCGGCAGCAATCAGCTGCCAGTACCGATGCAGGCAAGGCTGGAAATCGCAGTTTTATCCGGCTGCCCATGGTCGACAAAGGCTCTGAAGATGCTGCGCAGTCTGGAGATCCCTCATAGGGTTACGACCATTGAGGATGATGATGCTTTCCGCGCCGTTCAGAAACGAAGCGGCAGCAGTACGTTCCCCCAGGTATTTGTTGATGGAACGTCGATTGGTGGCTACGACGCCCTGGTTGAACTCCATGCTGCCGGCAGCATGGAGCAATTGAGATGATGGGCTGAGATGGCGATGAATCACCCGCAAGCCAATCCTGCTTCTCTCTGGGAGCAAAAACCCTGGTGGTGTCAACCCTGGTCGATCCTGCTGACAGGGGTTGTTGCCGTTGCCATCACCCAGTTGTGGCCCCACCGCCTCTGGTTCACAGTTCTCAGTGCATTGGTTGTCATTGCCTGGTGGGGTTTGTTTCTGGTTCTTGCACCGGCGGCCTATCGACAGGAGCTTGAGGCTGCAGCGCAGGATTCAGGACAGGCGACCGGTCAGGATTGAGGACAGGTTTTGATGTTCTTGATCAATCGAATGCAGCCAGGCCTCGAATTTAAAGGTAGCTGCTTAACTATCCTTTGGAATTAACCTGATTAATATTAATGAATTAAACTGATTTTGAGTGGCTCAGCAATAAAAACCTATTGTTTCTGTTTTGATAAGTGCTTGCCTCTTGGTGTGAGCCGTCGCTCATCAGAAGAGTTGAATCTAAAAATGAATGGCTTCTCTAGTTAACTGAGCTAAAATTGCTGGCTATCTCTGAAGCAGATCCAGCACATCCTGGTTGAAAGACTCCATGACAGGACGCAAGGTGTTATTCAGGTTTGTCGCCAACCTACGTGCATTTCGTTCAGACAGGCAGTTGAGAACTTCCCTGCCGGAGTTTGTGGCTTCATGATGGGGCATGGCCTTGAATTTCCCCACGCTCATCTCTCTCCAACACAGTGACTGTTTTCTAGACGGGTTATGGGGGGGGCGCCACCATCTGAACAGCTGATCGGGCCTCTCCCCTGGTGCCTTTATCGGAAGGACACTAGATTTCATTGTGATACCAGGCTTTCTCATGGTCAGAGCTGTGAATTGAGCCTGATCGTGATGATGTGACATGATGTTTCGGGCCTGGCATTTAAGTTTGTTTCGCTCGTCCTCGTGAGCTGCTGTCTGCACGTTAAAAGTCAGCAGAGTGATCGTTTGTTGTTAAAGCCAAAAAGATTTTATGTGTACAGCTGTATGGGTTGACATTCAACCTTTCCATTGCGTTAGAAGGCAATAATCTTGAATTTACCGTTTTGATTTGCTGAAACTTAGCGATGAATTAATACATCTAAGGCTGAGTCTTCTATGGGGCTTGATGATTGTTTTAATCAAGACTCTGTGGCCGATTTCGATGTTGCATTTTTGCCTCAGTCAGTTCTGTTTCCAGTTGTTGAATCAGGCGTGTGACCAGTGACTGGAATTCCGGTTGGCAGCCGCGGAAGGCGGCTTTATGGCGTATCGGTTCATTGCGCATGCGCAGGTCTGTGAGCATCAGTTGCAGGGCATCGATCCTGGCGTTGTTGCTCATGTCCTGTGCGGTAACAAAGTAGAGCCTATGACGGCTGGGTTAGGGCGGTCTCTAGCGCCTGATCCATGGAGATCAGTGGCAGTTCTGGGTCACTGGTGACCTCAATGATGCGACCGATCGAAGCCGGTGTGCTGAGGGCTTCCAGACAGCAGCGTGCCACCAGCCGACGGGGGATTGAGGCGTTTTCCTGCTGGTCTGCAGGGGAGTAGCGAATGCCTTCACCACTGAGATCCTCTTCTCGTTCCGAAAGGCCTCCCGGCCGAATCACTGTCCAGTCGAGGCCACTCTGCTCGAGAGCCTGCTCGCCAATTCTCTTCCAGACAAGGATCAGACCGAAGAGGTTGAGGGGATGACGCCATCGCCCGGCACAGAGAGAGCTGACGAGCACAACCCGCTTCAGCCCAACCCGCTTGCAACTGGCAACCTGACGTTTCACCCCCCAGGCATCCACCCTTGCAGGCCCCGTCAGATCGATGGAGGGCCTTGCACCTGTAGCGATGACCAGGGCATCGCAGCCTTCCAGCGCCCGATCGAGGTCATGATCATCCCAGAGGGACAGGCGTTGCTGATCGCAATCACGCAGAGTCTCAGGCAGCTGAGAATTTCTGCGCAGGAGTAAGCGCATGCTGTAGCCCTTGGCAAGACCTTCCTCTGCGATGCGGAAACCGGTTTTTCCGGAAGCGCCACTAACAGCCAACCTCATGGGTTTTTGGGAAGTAAATTCACTGGCCATGGTCTAGCGAATTTGCTCATGCTGCTGCTCTGATTCCTTGAGCTCAGCGATGATCCCCTGACCAGTCAGTCTCTGCCCACTGCTCAGCCATTGGCATCAACCTGCAAAGCATCATTGTTATTGATAAACAAATTCAGGGAATCGCTATAGAGATGATTGCTGATGATCTGGCTTGGTAGAATTGATTGTCGAGCTTTTTGATGAAAATATAATAACATTGAACTTGTAGCTATTGCATTGAGGTGCAATCTACCGTGGCAGCTTTTCAGCTGTAATTGAATTGGCAGTAACGATATGCGGAATCGATGGTTACAATTTAATTTTAACGAACTTAGCCTTGAGAATCAGGCTTCGATTGCTCTTGCCACTGCTGTTGATCGGACTGGCCTGGCTTCAGGAATTGGTGGATCAGCTTGGTTTCGCGGGTGGCTGGAATCTGCCCATGGGGCCTGGAACTCCATGGTGGACACTTCTAACAGCACCATTCAGCCATTCAGGTTTTGTTCACCTGCTTTCTAATACGCTTGTATTTTTACCCTTGAGCTGGCTTGTCCTCAGCAAAGGTCTGCGCCCATACCTTGCCGTTTGGATTGGTGTGTTGTTCATGGAAATCCCTGTTTGGCTCTTCTGGTCGTCCACCAGTCATGGGCTCTCGGGTGTTGTTTATGGGCTGCTTGGTTATTTATTGTTGATTGGATTTCTGGAGCGAAGATTGTTGGCCATAGCGCTGACTGTTATTTGCTTTGTGTTGTATGGCAGTGCTCTTGTTGCTTTGCTGCCGTGGCAGTCTGCTCCTGGAGTGAGCTGGATCGGTCATGCCAGTGGTTTCGTTGGTGGCCTGTTGGCAGCTCTTGGGATTTACCAGGAGCCAACTCTTGAGCAATAGGTGGTTGTTGAATGAGTTGTTCTGATTGCAGACATGGAGTGAGCTTTTGATTTTAGTTCTGGACAGAGGTCTAACTAAATGCTCCTTCAGAAGATCAGCTGTTGTTCTGAAAATGAGTCGACATTCAAAAGCTTGATTGCAAAATCCGCTTTGCTGTCATTGTCGGTATTGACCTCCAACAGTCCATCTGAAAATCTCATTTCACCAGGGGAATTGGTGAACGCTGATTCGTTGATGAATTTGAAGCTGGCGTGCTTTCTCCCTGATTTTTTCATACGGATCCTGCTTAGATCGATGCGATCACCTGA
>Ga0163108_10001634_pt1 | contig 16334 bp, 16 predicted proteins | sample Fk1155metaG_FD_109644 | JGI IMG/M metagenome (GOLD analysis project Ga0163108, IMG submission 109644) | Marine microbial communities from the Central Pacific Ocean - Fk160115 155m metaG | ecosystem: Environmental > Aquatic > Marine > Oceanic > Photic zone | place: The Central Pacific Ocean...
GACACCGAAGGCGAAACCACGGACGACGAAACCACGGACGACGAAACCGAGGACGAAACCACGGACGACGAAAGCGATGAGGATGACTCCGCTGAATCCGAGGACCCAGCAGAAACGACCGGCTCTTGACCAGTCTGCTTCTTTTGACAATCTTCTCTTGCGGACCCAAAACTGGGTCCGCGGAGGGTCTTGTGGTTCAAAGCGTCGCCACAGCAGGGGTTCAAGATCCTGCGCTCGCCGCCCTGCTCCAGGAACACTGGGATGCCACCATGCAGCGGTGGCCCACGTGGGCCACACAGCTTGGAGACCACCGGTACGATGATCGCCTTGCGGACACAAGCCCTGAAGCATGGGAGGCCATGCGCACAGGGCTACCGTACTGGCTGAACAAAGCGGAAGCCATCGACCCCGAAACACTCAACGAGAACGATCGGCTGACACGAAATGTTTGGATATCCATCATTCAAGAAGCAGAGAGAAGTTCCGTTTGTTTGAAAGAGCAGTGGGGGCTCGGCCCCCGGTTCAATGCCTTCAGCACCCATGTGCGGTTGGCGGAAAATCATGGTGTTCAAACGGTAAAGGATGGAGAAAACCTCTTGTCCCGATACAAGGCCATCCCAAAGGCCATCTCGGGTGAGATCGCCAACCTTAAACTCGGTATTTCAGGCGGTCGGGTACCGACCCAAGAAAGCACCAGACGCACCATCGATCTGATTTCCAATGCCTTGGCCCAGCCAGAGTCTGAATGGACCATCCTCAGTCCCGTAGCCACTGAACATCCAGACTGGACACCGACCGACTTGGACACGTTCCGCACCCAGATCACCCAAACTGTACGGGAAGAAGTGTGGCCCGCCTTCACCGCATACCGAGACTTCCTTCGGCTGGAATTGCTGCCCGCGGCACGCCCCCCAGACCAGGCCGGTATACTGCACCTGCCAGACGGAAAGGCCTGCTACGAATCCGCCATTGCAGAGCACACATCCCTTTCTTTGGACGCTGAAACCATCCACCAGACAGGACTCGATGCACTCGAATCCATTCACGGTGAATTTTCTGCCTTGGGGAACTCTCTTTGGGAAACCCCGGATGTTCAAGACATCTTCGCGCGGCTGCGGACCGATCCAAGTCTACATTTCAATACAGCACAGGAAGTACAACAAAAGGCGGAAGAAAGCCTGGAGCGTGCGCGTCAAGCCATGCCCCGTGCCTTCGGTGTCCTGCCACAAGCCCCATGCGTCGTCACACCCATACCAGACTACGAAGCCCCGTACACCACCATCGCATACTACCGTCCGCCAACCTCAGATGGCACCCGACCCGGGCAGTACTTCATCAACCTCTATGCGCCGGAAACCAGGCCCATCCATGAGGCGGAAGCCCTGGCGTTCCATGAGGCCATTCCAGGACACCATTTGCAGCTGACCTTGGCGTTGGAACAAGGCGATCTGCCGGCTTTTCGACAGCATTTCCGATCGACGGCGTACACGGAAGGGTGGGCGCTATACACCGAACGTCTCGCCGATGAACTCGGCCTGTATTCGAGCGATATCGATCGACTCGGCATGCTTTCTTTCGACGCTTGGCGGGCCGCTCGGCTGGTGGTGGACACGGGTATCCATGCCATGGGCTGGACCCGAGAACATGCCGCCGAGTTCATGGAAAAGAACACACCCTTGGCCCTGAACAACATCGAAAATGAAGTCGATCGATACATTGGTTGGCCGGGACAAGCCCTCGCCTACAAGCTCGGACAAATAGAGATGTTCAAATTGCGAAGCCACGCCCAAGAAACCTTGGGGGACCGGTTCGTTCTCAGCGAATGGCACGACGAAGTATTGCGTGTGGGGGCCATCCCTCTGCCCGTATTGCGGGAACACATGGAGCAGTGGCTGCAGCGCTGACTATTCGGACTCTACGGTCACCATAGCTTCCTCGATGAGCCAATTTTCCGCCTGCCATGGTTCGTCCCGACTCTCCCCAAGCAGATGTTTTCGAATGTGGGACAGCGTAATGGTTCGGGAAATTCGCTGTACTTCAGCCACATCCATCCAACCGTCATTGCTGCCGCTGCACTCGTCCGAAAGAAAGGGTGCGAGCGCACAAATATCAGAAAACCCATAATGACCGGCACCATGAAAGGTCGCAAGAACCTTGGGGGAGCCCATCGCACCATAGGCCGGACGCTCCTCGGTTTCGTACCGCAAGACCTCATCCAAATCGCCCGCCAAAACGAGGGGGGTGCGCAAAGACTCTAGGCCCGGAGCCGACTCGCCGTCGGCACCAAATGCATACCAAATCCCTGGGGACATCGGCACCGTTACTACGGCCCGATCATCCTCCATCGCATGGGCCTGGACGTCCTCATTGGTGATCTGCCTCACCTCGCTGCACAGCCGGGCACCATGGTTGTCACATCGTGCTTGGGCGCCAACGATGTCCACTTGCCCACCGCCCACAATCAATGTGGTGAACGCGCCAAACGAATGCCCAACCATGGCGTAATCGCCGGGGGTCACCATTCCATTGAGATCATCTTCTTCGTCTGCGGAACGCCGAAACACTTCATCCACCGCAGAGACCACATCACCAGGACGCTCCAGAATCACTTGAACCAAGTGGTCATCGTTCATGTCGAGAAAGGTGTTGTGCTCGTGATCCGGTGAAACCACCACAAACCCATGGCTGGCCAAGAACTCCACCAGAAAAATCGACTGAAAACGAATCCCAGCAAAACCGTGAGAGAAGGCAATCAATGGGTAGGGCGCAAATCGATCATCTGGGTCTACATGACGAAGCGCATGAGCCGATAGGGTCAGCGGGGCATACGGACGCGCTTCCGCGCCCTCTTCATCCATGGCCGGGTACCAGACCTCGGCCACCATTTCCTTGCCCCGTTCATCCACCCATTCCAGGGTATCGGCAGTGATCGTAAATGGGCCCCATTCTTCGGGATTCACCCACGGCATTTCCCCTACTTCTTCGACCACCGTGGGTTCGGGATCGGATTCAGGACTCGATTTCGGAGCACAGGCCCAGAACAGGGAAAACCAAAGCATGAGAGCACTGTACCACCCACATCAGGAGAAGGTACACCTTCACAACAGCCCCGGAAGGATTGCTTTTCGTCCAGCGGGGTAGTCATCAAACCGTTCTCGGTACCATTGGTGATGACGCATTGCGCGTGGCAATAGATTCGCAATGGTCCAGGCCACAAAACTCCACACAGGTAGCGCATGAACGGCCAAAGCAAAGCCGAACCACTGCATGATTTCACCCAAATAATTGGGACAACTCACCCATCGGTACATGAACCCCGACGGAATGTGGTAGCCCGGCCCAAGATCTCGACGCAATGACCGCAAAATGGCGTCCGATCGAACATGGATGAAAAAACCCATGACGAACAGAAAAACACCCACAACCAGCCGAGGTGTCGGAATCTCAAGGGGTGGCCCCAAAAGGAACAACCAGCCTCCCAAAATCGTGCTGTTCAGCAGATTGAACAGCGCCGCCATCCCAGCAATCGAGAAGGGAACAGGAGCAGCACCCGGCGGATTGAGCCAGGGGTAGATGCATGCCCGGTATCCGTAATGGCCCGCATAAAGCCCGAAAAACAGGGTGCACGGCCATGGGGTCGATTCAGATGCCCAAAAGCACAGACCAAAGCCAACCAGGGTCACAATCTCCATACCAAACCAGGCCCACCGTGCAGGCACAGGAGGGCCCCACCCGCCACGACCGTGCCGACCATACGGGGCTGAGATTCGCGTCAAAACGACGAGAGCCACCACCGCCAAGGCGATCCAGGACCATACAAAGAGCGGTGAACACACCCATGTGACCCAGGTGTGAATCATGAGGGGACCTACCAACAAACGTCGTTTTGATTGCCCGGGGTGCCCGAATCACCAAAGGACAAGAAGGACCTTTGCTCGCACCACTCACCCAGTGAATCATTGGCAATGGCCGAGATCACAGAAGGACGCAAACCCAAGGCATCGCCTTCAGACGCAAAACCTTCGGTGTAGCGAACCTCATCGATCAAGCCACCATCCGGTGTCAACAATTGCGCTTCATCTTCGGTATTGGACAGGGCAAACCCACCGCCCAGCGTCCAATAGTAAAAAAGACCGTCGCACTCCACGCCACCATTTTCCCAAGGGTCCGCATCCGCACAAATGGTCAGGTATTCACCGGGAGCAACCACCAACGAGCCCTCGGAGACCGCTACGATGTCCGTCCCATCCACGCCGCGATCTCCCAGCCGGTACCCGTCCAGGTCCATCCAAACCGAGCCCACATTGCGCAGTTCCACCCATTCGCCAACATTGTCATCCGTGGCGCGCGGATAGATCATCAACTCTGTGAATATGACCTCGCCCGGCCCCGGACCCCGTGCTGATCCGGCACCCGAGGGTGGCACGTCGGTCGAATCCCAACCATCATCACTTGAGTCGCCGGGCTCCGAAGCACCATCCGATTCATCGGAGGAGTCTGCATCGGTGTCATCGTTAGAAGGGCCTTCATCCCGGTCGTCCGACGAATCACCAGGAGAACCTTCGGGGACGATCGCATCTCCGATACCAACAAACCCCGTGTCTTCCTCCAGACCCGTGTCCGCACGCAAGGAATCGTTGCGATACCGCTCTGAGGCTTCATCAAACCAATTTGCACGCTGCTCTTGCTGCAGCGAATGCACTTCATAATCCGTGCACGCAATGGTCAGAACTAGAAATATTGGTGTCATGGGGAGGTGTCCTGAACCACTTGTACACCTCTGGGGGTTCCATTCCAAGCGACGATCCAGTGACAGGTAAAGAGTCGCCAGTCGGCCCGAAGCGATCTATAAGAGGAGCATGCGATGGTTTTTGTTGCTGACATTGTTGGGGTTCCTGCCCGCCCAAGCCGAACCCTGCGGTACGCCTGAAGATTGTGGCTTGGCAGCGACCATCATCCCCGACTTCACCCTGTCCGATGTCAACCCGAACTCGCCTACATTCGGCGCAGAGCGCTCTCGAGATGAGTTTCTCGGGTCGGTGCTCGTGGTGTATTTCTCACAAGCCACCTGACCGCACTGTCATGCGCAGGCTGCGCAGCTACAAGAAATCGTAAACGAACACAGCGCTGACCTCGGCGATGCCAAACTCATCTTGGTGAACCTCGCGGGCACAGAAGAAGGCATACCCGATCTGAGCGCATCGAATCAGTTGCCCATTCTTCAAGACGACGTCGACACCCACCTGGCGCAATGTTTCGGTGCCTCCAAGTGGTACATCTACATCATGGATCCGACGGGACTGCCGAAAACCATTTTCTACAGCCTGAACCTCGATACAGAGCGCGACCGCCTGCTGGCTGCCATCGCAGACGCCCGGGGGACCAAATGAAAACCTGGTGGTTGGCCATGGCCGTTGCATGCAATGGCGGAGACAAGGCTGCGAATACGACGGATACGCAAGACAATCCCGCCGCTGCCGATGAATCATCGCCCCACACAGGAGAGGCCGACACGGCCGATTCTGGCGAAAGTCCAGGTGTCGATGGGTGTGTCATCCCCACCAATCCAAGCGGTTTGGTTGAAAAGAACTGCGTCAAACAAGCTGCATGTCAGTGGAGTGGCTCACAGTACTACGGCAATTTCGGACACGCGCTCGATATCGGTGGCGACATTGATGGCGATGGTTTGGCCGACTGGGTGATTGGTGCTCCCTATGAAGACGAAATGGCGGGCGATGAGGTCAGCCGCCTCGATGTCGGCACAGCCCACATTTTTCTCGGGTCCGAACGGTCAGCAGAAACCACCCCGAACGCACAGCTCTTGGGCTCGGTCCAGGCAGCAAGTCTGGGATACGCGGTCACCATTGCTCCCGATCTAAACGGAGATGGCCTTGATGATGTGGTGGCCGGCGGAAGGGGTACCCACACCGACACACTCATCGCAGCTGGAGAAGTCCAGATTCTCTTCGGTCAATCCGGCGGATGGGAGGACCCGAACCCCAGCGCGGACCTGACCTGGATTGGTGAACAAGAAATGGCGCGGGCCGGAAGCACCGTCGCTGGACTCGGCGACCTCAATGGCGATGGGTTTGGTGAACTTGCCATTGCGACCAACCAAAGAAAAACCAGTTCTTCTGGATACGAACAACCCGGCCAAGGAATGGTTGCGTTGTTCTACGGACAAGAAGACTTTTCAGCCTACACAAGCCTTGGTTCAGCGAGTGCTGAGATTTCCGGTGTTGGAATATCCGATGCTGCAGGTTCGGCGATGGATGCCGGTGACCTCAACGGCGATGGCTACCCAGACCTGATTATCGGTGCACCGTACGGAAGCAGCACACAGGGTCGGGTCATTGTCATCCCCGGCGGTGCGGTAGCGCTTTCCGGTTCATCGGACTTGGATGATGCACCCATCAGCATCTCGGGCACTGCATACAGCGATAACTTTGGCCACTCCATCGCAGCCGGCGACCTCAACGCTGACGGGATCGACGAACTCGTTGTCGGCGCACCCACAGCCGATGACTCCACACCCGAATCCGGCACGGTCCATGTCTTCATGGGGCAAGCATCCTTCTTTGACGCGGCACCAAGTGTTTCGCATCGGTTTACCGGAGAATGGGACGACCACCAACTGGGCTCAGACCTCATCGCAGGCGTTGACCTCAACAACGACAGTGTCGGTGATCTCATGATGGGTGCCATTGGTACTTGGCATGGATTGGTGACCAAGGGCGGCCGAACCTACACCAGGCACGGACCCAGCAGCGACTGGGGCGAGACCACCCCAGCATCCACCTCCACATTGCAGTTCCTTGGGGCCGAAACAAAGGACTACTTGGGGAATGCCATCGATGCGGCCGACCTCAATGGAGATGGAAAAGCCGAAATTATGATGGCGACTGGCTATTCCAATGTTGGTTCAAATTTTGATGCCGGCAGCGTTTACTTGTTCTGGGGAGAATGAGCCGTTGACCGTTCGTCCATCAGACGAATCTCTATCTGACGCTCCGGATTTCTTCCTTCGACGCCTTCATACATGGCGCGGATTCGGTCCATGTCCGCAGCAAGATCCCCACCCACATCCAGCACGCCGATAAACCGACCGGCTCGACGCTTGAAATCGATACTGCCCAGCACCAATGGGACATTCGACGCCTTCGCCATGTGGTAGAAGCCGCTCCGCCAATGGTCGCCGGAGTCTCGGGTTCCTGACGGAGCAATCCCCAACCTCAGTTCATCATGGGCTGCGAACAACTCGGTCACAGACTGAACCGTATTCTTACCGCCCGTGCGATCGACAGGCAGCCCGCCGAGCGCACGAAAAAGCCAGCCGAAAGGACCCTCAAACAAGGACTGTTTGCCAATCCAACGCATGTCGATTTTCAGGACCCAAAGCGTCAACACGAACAAGGGAAAATCCCACGTGCTGGTGTGGGGGTGCCCCACCACAATGCACTTGGGTGGTGGGGCAAACGGACACTCTACCCGCCAACCCAAGAGCCACATCACGAACTGTGCCACCAACTTTTTCGCCATCGCCATACTTCAACGCTATCATCCCACCATGATTCTCAGAACTGTATTCGTAAAACTGCATGATGAATGGGCGAATGATCGGGGCCGCAATGCGATCGCCGCACATTCCAAAAAAACCTTGGGCGATCTTCCTGGAGTCGTCCGGGCCGATGTCGGATTTCCAGCGGAAGAAACGACCGAAACCGCCTGGGACCTCACATTTCAGGTTCATTTTGAGCGCTTTGAAGACGTGGAGCCCTACCGGGTTCATCCGGACCATCTCACATTTCTCAATGATTATTTGAGTCCAAAAGCCGTGGTGAAAAAAGTCTGGAATTTCCGCATCGACCCCGCAGAATAATCGACCCCGCAGAATAATCGGGCACCGGAACACAGCTACTCAGGCAGGCGCCAATCAATGGGTGTTTGTCCCCGTTCAACCAAATGTGCATTGATCTGAGAGAAGTGCTTGCAGCCAAAGAAACCCCGGTAAGACGAGAGTGGAGATGGTTGCGGAGCGCGGAGAATCAGGTGCTTGGATGCATCGATCATGGATGCTTTGCGTCCAGCGGCACTGCCCCACAGCACAAATACTATGCCCTCACGGCGCTCATTCAGCACCGTGATCACCCGATCGGTGAACTGCTCCCAGCCTTTGTTTCGGTGGGAGTTGGCTTGGTGCGCGCGCACCGTGAGTACGGTGTTCAGCAGCAAGACTCCTTGTTGGGCCCAACCCGTCAATTCTCCATGATGCGGAATGGGGATGCCCACATCTTGCTCAAGTTCTTTGAAGATATTTTGAAGCGATGGGGGCGAGCGGACGCCCCTCCGAACGGAAAAACAGAGTCCATGGGCCTGTCCTTGTCCGTGGTAGGGGTCCTGTCCAAGCACCACCACACGAACATCATCAAACGGCGTGTATGTGAACGCGTTGAAGATTTCTTTTCCGGGCGGAAACACCACCCCGCTCTTCTTTTCTTCCACCAAAAAAGCACGCAGATCCGCCATATACGGCTTGGGAAATTCGGACTCTAAATGGGCCAACCACGATGGTGCTAGCTGAATTGTGCGTTGTCCACTCATGGACGAAGCATAACAAGGCCGATAGTCAGCTCACGAATTGGGAGTTCTTATGGAAGTGGCCGGACTGACAAGCATCACGACTGAGCAACTGAAGAAGCTACTAAAATATCTTCACGACGGTTCACTTGAAACCCCCCTAAACGCACACCGAATCGCTTGTGTTGGGTTTCAGTTCCGCCACGCTGAACTCATGAGTGCACTGCGCGGTCTGGACGAAACAGCCATACGGGCCGTCTTGGTCTGCGTCATCGCAGAACGGCTGAAGCAGGAGAACGGTTGAGTCGTTTCACCCAATATGCCTGGGCGACCGTCGCCTACAACCTGCTGGTCGTCCTCTGGGGGACTTTCGTCCGTGCGAGTGGCAGCGGTGCCGGTTGTGGCGAACATTGGCCTACGTGCAATGGCGAGGTCATTCCGCGCTCAGACGCGATAGAAACCATGATCGAATTCACGCACAGGGCCACTTCTGGACTCGCCCTCTTGATGACCATCGCTTTGGTCATTGCTGCCCATCGTGCCTTCGCCCCCGGACACAGGGTCCGACGGGCTTCAAGGGCCACACTGGGCTTCATGTTGGCCGAAGCTTTGTTGGGCGCGGGGCTCGTCATTTTTGGCTTGGTGGAAAACAATGACTCGGTTGCCCGAGCCTTGGTCATGTGTCTGCACTTGCTCAACACCCTTGCTCTGCTCGGCTTTATGGCGTTGACCGCCCATTGGTCTCAGCACAATGGGCGACTGAATTTCCAGCTGCCGATCGCCCGGTGGCTCACCGCCGCGCTGCTCGGCGTTTTCCTGATCGGCATTACCGGTGCGATTGCAGCCTTGGGCGACACATTGTTTCCGGCCGCATCTTTGGCCGAAGGACTTCGAAGCGATCTGGAACCCGGGGCCCACTTTCTTTTGAAACTGCGCGGAATTCATCCCGTGATCGCACTGGTGGTTGCCTTCGGCCTGTTCAGTCTTGCCAAACCATACAGACACGATGCACGCCTCGGACAAATGGCTTCTCTCTTGATTGCCTTTGTTCTTGTCCAAGTGTTGGTGGGGTTCATCAACCTGGGCTTGTTGGTGCCCATTTATCTACAGCTCATACACCTGCTGTTGGCCGATGGGCTCTGGATCACATTGGTCATTTTCTCTGCCACCGCATTGAATGAAAACGCCGCATAAAAAAAGGGCCGGGGAGACAAGCTCCCCGACCCAGTTCCTACTGGATTCGACGTTTAGTCGAACCAAACTGTGAAGCCAGCGCCGGCCAACAGGCCGCCACCAAGTCCAATATCCATACCTGCGTATTCTGGACCTTCTGCCTCTTCTCCACCTTCATCCTCGGCTTCTGTCTCTGCGGTCGTGTAGGCTTCGCCCACATCACCTGCGCCATAAGGATCGATGCTCAAACCAACCCTGGAGTGAATCGAGAATTTCTTGGCAAGCCAGACCTCGCCCTTGAGGCCAACACCGAACACCAAATCGCTGTACTTGGTACCGGTTTCATCTGCATCGATCACAGCATCTTTCGCTGTGTGGTAGTCAAACGACACCAAGGTGCTCAATGCAGCGGTTTTGGCCTTGATGATCTTGTAGTCAGCGCTGACGCCAACACCAGCGGATGATTGGCGCGTACCAGACTTGCCAGCATCGACCGATTGACCAGAACTGTGAAAACCGTACACGGCTTGAAGGCCCAATGTCGGTGTAAGGTTGTAGCGAAGTTCAAGTCCTTGTGTGCCACCGAGCGTAGAACCGGCGCCCAAACCAGCCGTACCCGACTTGTTGGCCCAGTTGTCCGCTGCGAAAGCAGAACCTGAAAGGAACATGGAACTGGTGAAAAGTACTGTTGTAAAACGTTTCATTGCGTCTTCCCCTTTGGGTTGATTGCGAAAGTGCATGGGTAGCCTACATGAACAAGCGGCTGAGTAAAATTTGATGCACTACGGAAGCAATAGATGCACTACAAAAGCCTACTTTGACCCGGTAGGTCTTGACGTGTAAATAGCTGTACGTCTCTCTATATAGACAAATGCAATGCCAAAAAAAGGATGCTGAAAAAAAATCTGTCTCGGCATCGGGGATACTTCGGGGTGCGATGGCGCGCAGAGCCGTTAGGGGGCCGCTTACAGCAGGAGAAAACATGGCTGATTTCATCTACCAAATGCAAGGTGTCGACAAGGTACTCCCCTCTGGGCGTACCATCCTCAAACCCACACACCTTAGTTTTTTCCCAGACGCCAAAATCGGCGTCATCGGACACAATGGTGCAGGTAAATCGACCGTCCTAAAAATCATGGCTGGACTCGACGAAGGTACCAATGGAACCACATGGATCAAACCGGGCGCACGGGTGGGGTACCTTTCGCAAGAACCTGAACTCGACCAAAACCTGACCGTACGGCAAAACATCGAATTGGCTGTGGCCGATATTCGCACCCTGTTGAAGCGATTTGATGAGGTATCCGAAGCATTCGGTGACCCCGATGCGGACTTCGACAAACTGTGTACCGAACAGGCCGCTCTACAAGACAAAATCGATGCTGCGAACGCGTGGGATCTCGATCGCACACTCGAAATCGCAATGGATGCGCTTCGTGTACCCGATGGAGATTCGCCTGTGATCCACCTTTCTGGTGGTGAACGGCGACGGGTCGCATTGTGCCAATTGCTCCTCAGCAAACCCGAGCTGCTTTTGCTCGATGAGCCCACAAACCATCTCGATGCCGAAACCGTTGCATGGCTGGAAAGACACTTGGCCGAGTACCCCGGATGCGTGATCTCCGTGACCCACGATCGGTACTTCCTCGACAATGTGGCCGAGTGGATCTTGGAACTCGATCATGGCTCCGCATACCCATTTGAAGGAAATTACTCGAGCTGGCTCGAGCAAAAGACCGAGCGCATGCGAAAAGAAGAAAAAGCCGAAAGCAAACGGCAACGTACGCTCAAGCAAGAACTCGAATGGATTCGGAGTTCACCCAAGGCACGCCAAGCCAAGCAAAAGGCGCGAATCTCCAGCTACGAAGAATTGGTCGCCAACGCCAAGGAGGCGCGCAGGGCAACGGGCGCACGCATCCGAATCCCCATGACCAAGCGACTGGGGGATGTGGTGGTCAAGGCAGAAAATCTCACAAAAGGCTTCGAAGAACGTTTGCTTATCGATGGCTTGGAGTTCAACCTTCCGCGCGGCGGCATTGTTGGCATCATCGGCGCCAACGGAGCGGGCAAAACAACGCTATTCAAAATGATCACAGGCTTGGAAAATCCGGACGGTGGCGCACTTCGTGTGGGTGAAACCGTAGACCTTGCCTACGTAGACCAATCTCGAGACGCATTGGATGACAAAAAGAGTGTTTGGGAAGAAATTTCCGATGGTCACGACCTGGTGGTGATCGATGGTCACGAAACAAACTCGCGCGCATACGTTTCTGCTTTCAACTTCACGGGAACCGACCAACAACAAAAGGTGGGCACCCTTTCCGGTGGTGAACGCAACCGGGTGCACTTGGCCAAGCTTCTGAAAACAGGTGGAAACTTGGTGTTGCTCGATGAGCCCACCAACGACCTCGACGTGGAAACCCTTCGGAACCTCGAAGATGCACTGCTGACCTTTCCAGGATGCGCCGTCGTCATCAGCCACGACCGCTACTTCTTGGACCGCATTGCCACACACATTCTTGCCTTCGAAGGAGACTCCGAAGTCGTCTGGTTCGAGGGGAACTACCAGGAATACGAGCGAGATCTACGGGCCAGAAAGGGTGAGGACGCCAACCAACCCAAACGCATCAAGTACAAGAAACTCGTTCGCTAATTGTCCCGAGCAAGGGAACATCTGCAGGCGCAAACTCGTATTGATCAAAGTCTTTCGGGTCGACATACCGCAGCGCATCGTGATCCTGTAGCCGCAATTCACCTGAATCGATCGTACAGAGATAGGCCACCAACTTGATGGGGCCTCGCCCATCGTCGTGCACACTTTCCGCCAGATATTCGTGCACCGTCACACAAATATTCAGTTCCTCCTGGAGTTCCCGCACCAGTGCAGCCTCATCGGACTCGCCCGGCTCGACCTTGCCTCCAGGAAACTCCCACAATCCGCCCATTCGCAACCGTCCCAGGCGGCGAGCGATCATCACCTGCCCCGACTCAATCACTACTCCGGCCACTACGCGCATCATTCTTCTCCCAGGATTAACGCAGATCTAAAGGAATAAGGAAAGGAACCCATCCTCAATTGTGGCAAGCTGGTCCGGTGCGACACTATTTTCAATGGATTCTAAGCAGACAGACCCAAGTTCTGATCTTGGTGGGACTGATTTCATTGGTGAGCTTGGTCGGCTTGTCTCGGGCCATCGTGTCCTCATCTGTGGGGGATCTTTTTTTTGGTGAAGCCCCTGCGTACCTGGACTACCTCGATCGAATCGGAGAATTTGGATCCGATGAAGTCATCGCCATCGCCTACGAAGAGCCCGATCCACTGGCAGAAGAAAGCCTAAATCGCCTCGAAAACATTCGTGCATCCTTGGAAGCACACCCGGAAGTCAAACGAACCACAAGCCTACTCGACCTCGAGCGAATTCAAGACATTGAAGGCACCCTCCATGTCGACAAATATGCGGACCTGGCACGGGACGGACCGAACAAAAGACGTGAGCTCGTCGACGAAATCATCGCGGACCCCATGCTGGCTGGACGCGTGCTTTCTCGCTCCGGTGACCATGCCCTGATGCTCATCGAACTCAATGTGGACCCCAAACGGTCTGGCGAAATCGCACCCCAGCTCGCAAGCGACTTTCGTGGCATTTTCGCAACCAATGGGTATGGACAGGAAAAGACACATGAAGCGGGATTTCCAGCCGTGATGGCCGAGATGATCTCCCAAACATATTTCAGTTTTAAAGTCATCTTCCCCTTCACTGTGGTGGTCATGATTGTGACCGTGGTGATGCTATTCAGAACCCCTCTGCCGGTGTTCCTATCTGTGAGTGTCAGCCTCTTGTCCGCTTTGTGGACCGTGGGGATGTCCGCCTTTGTTTCGCCAAAACTCAGCATCATGTACGGCGTGGTCCCCTCGGTGGTCACAATCGTAGCGGTAAGCGATGTCATCCACCTCTGGAGCGCCTATCTCCACGAGCTGGCAACCGGAAAAGACAAAGGCGAAGCCATTCTGTCGAGTGCCACAGATGTGGGTCGCGCGTGCTTGCTCACCAGTGTCACCACCGCAGTCGGGTTCCTATCCATCGCCCTCATCCCGACACCCATGTTCCAAGAGTTGGGGGTCGTCCTCGGCGCCGGTGTTGGGATTGCGCTTCTCTTGGCCATGACCTTGGTTCCCATCGCCGCCAACATCGGAAAGACACCATCGATACGGGCACAATCGATGGAAAATCCCATCGGGCACCTCGTCAATCAAATGGTATCCATGTGCACACACCTGTCCACACACCACGCACGCAAGGTCATCGGTGTCTTTTTGGTTTGCAGTGGGGTCCTCACGTGGGGATTCATAAACACCGATATCGAAACCAGCTTCGTACATCGACTGAGTGAGGACAACCCCATTCGCCAGGATTCAACTTGGTTCGAACAAGAATTCACCGGAACGCAAACCATGGATGTGTTTGTGTCGTCGGACAGCCCAGGTCGAATGCTTGACCCCGACGTCATGCAAGGAATGGCACAACTTCAAAACCAATTGGAGGCCACCCAAGAGGTAGATGACACCATGAGCATCGTCGATCTTGTTCAAAGAATCGATGCTGGCCTGGGTGGGCCCGGAGAGGTCCCCAAGACCCGCGAAGCCATCAGCCAATATCTATTGCTCTTTGAAATGGGGGGCGGTGCAAGTCTCGATCCCTTCATCGACTTCGACCGCAAGCAGGTTCGCATTGCCTTGAGGCTGAACGAACACCGTATGCGGCGGGTGAACGGGGTCGCTGAAAAGGCCAATACAATCGGTGCAGCAGCCTTGCCGCCGGACGTTGAAACACTGGGTACCGGCATGATGCCACTCGTGGGTGGGTGGCTCGATGAAATCGTTCAAGGACAACGCAATGGCGTGCTCGTATCCATCCTATCGATCACAGTCCTCATGATCATCGGACTGCGCAGCGTGGGCGTGGGCATGTGGTCGATGATCCCAAACCTGCTCCCCCTGGTGGCGGTGACCGCTTGCTCGCACTGGATTTGGGATGAATTGGACTCGGATACTTTGGTGGTGCTGATGATGGCCATCGGGATTGGTGTCGACGACACCATCCACTTCCTGACCCGTTTTCGAATCGAATCCGAGCGGTCACGTACCACCACAGAGGCCATCGATCGCACATTCAAGTTTGCAGGCAGGGCCATCGTCATGACCACCGTGATTCTCGCAGCCGGCTTCATGCCCTTCCTGGCCAGCGACTACTGGAGCACATGGATTCTCGGTGCACTCCTACCCCTGGCTCTGGTTGTGGCCATGGTGGCGGATTTGCTGTTGGTCCCCGCCTTGGTTCAGGTGGGAGCGATTCAGTTTCCGCTCAGCGTAGAGATGCGAAGTTCGGAAGACGCGAAGTAAACCAACCTTTCCAGCGGGCAGCCTCGCGGCGCACCAGCGGATCCTTGTTCTTCTTCAACCGTTCGAGAACCACTTTGACTGCGTTTCGCTCCCGTGGCGAGAGATCGCCAGCATGGGCAAGCGGCGTCCAGCCTTCAGGGCTGCACCACATTCTCATGATCTCCACCAACTGGTCGTCCGTCCAATTTCGATTCAGAAAACCCGCCACTTGTCCTGGTCTTTGGTCTTGCTCAAACGTCCACCGAAGAAGGCCACGCATATCCGGCATGTGCTGCATCGCGTACCGCTGAAGCGCGGCATAATCATGGCGATTCAAACGGCCTTCGATGTTGGGGCGACCTTTGCGCTTGAAGTCTTGAATCCAATTGGCCACCGTGGTTGCGTGGGGCCCATCCATCAAGCCCACCATCATTCCTGGTTCCAGACCTTCCAGCATGGACCAGATGTGGTGCTCCCGTGCAACGGCGCGCAGAGGCTCATATTCAGCGCGGAGATCACGGCGGGTCGTTTCTGTCAGCGCAACAATGTCCACAGCGGCCCATGTGTCCCGCCCCGAACGGAGCCTTTCGCGCTGTGCTTCAAGGCTTCGGTAGGCAACATAGCGAAGTTTTTCATCGGTATAGCCCTCCAGGGACGGGCCCAATTCTCCAGGCCGCATCACCTTGACCTCGTTTCGGACTTGTTTTGAACGAACCTTAAAAGCATGCGCTGGTGAACGTGCTTCCACCTCACCACAGCCGGAGAGGAACAGACCAAGCCCAAAAAAGCATGTCAGTCGGGTCACAAAACGCACCCCTCTGCTTTGACTTCTCACAACCGGCCCCCGAAACAATCGCTCGATACCCATTGTGCGACGACGGGATGACTTGAATCAAGACGCATGGCCGTGTTTTTTGGACAAGCTTTCCAAAATAGAGGAAAGTCCACCTTCAACCACTTTTTTGATGGCGCGCATCCGCTACACACGGCCCCAGTCTTGCTGGGGTGATCGCGGGGATATTATGGTGCAAACCATTGAAAAGACAGCGCTATTTCAATCCGGGTCAGCCGTGATTCGCGTCCCAGCCACTTCAGCAAAAGCTTCCACCAAATCGGTGGGGGAACACACAATGGCTTGCTCCCCACCCTGACCGATGAATTCACGGGCCGCCTCTACTTTGGGGCCCATAGAGCCGGGGGGGAA
>Ga0163108_10001635_pt1 | contig 16331 bp, 12 predicted proteins | sample Fk1155metaG_FD_109644 | JGI IMG/M metagenome (GOLD analysis project Ga0163108, IMG submission 109644) | Marine microbial communities from the Central Pacific Ocean - Fk160115 155m metaG | ecosystem: Environmental > Aquatic > Marine > Oceanic > Photic zone | place: The Central Pacific Ocean...
CGAACAAGGACGCCTATACCGAACATGCGCAACAGGCATGGCCGATCTTCAGGAAGTTGGGCGCCTTGCGCGCGGTCGAATGCTGGGGCGAAGACATTCCGAAGGGCAGGCAGACCGATTTCTATCGTGCGACCCAGTGCAAGGAGGACGAGACCCCGGTCTTTTCCTGGATCGAGTGGCCCGACAAGGCCACAGCCGACAAGGCAGGGGCGCAGATGCAGGATCATCCTGATTTTCAGGCCATGCCGCCGATGCCTTTCGACGGAATGCGGATGTTCTGGGGCGGCTTCGTGCCTGTCTACAGCTTCGGCGCGTCGAAGCCCGGCAGCTATGTCCAGGGCTTCGTTCTGGCCGTCCCCGAGAAAAACAAGGATGCCTATGTCAGGATGGCCAGCAGCGCCGAGCAGATGTTCCGCGACAAGGGTGCGACCCACATGGTCGAGAACTGGGGCGACGACGTGCCGCATGGCAAGGTGACCGACTTCTACCGTGCCGCCGACGCGAAGGAGGGCGAGACACCGGTCTTTTCCTGGATCGAATGGCCCGACAGGGCCACCGCCGACAAGGCCGCGAAAGAAATGGAGGCCGAAATGGCCGGCGCGGACATGGGCGACATGCCCTTTGACGGAATGCGCATGTTCTGGGGCGGCTTCGTGCCCGTCATGGACAAAAGCTGAGGAGGAGCAGATGGCCGGATTTCATGGAAAGCCTTGCTGGTATGAACTGACCACCAGCAAGGGCAACCTTGCCGCCGCCGGAGATTTCTACGGCGCGGTTCTGGGCTGGTCGATCCGGGACGCGGGCATGGACGACTTTTCCTATCACCTCGCCAGCGCGGGGGACGACCGGGTGGCGGGGCTGATGGAGATGCCCCCCGACGTCTCGCAGATGCCGCCGAACTGGCTGATCTACTTCGCCGTCGAGGATGCCGACGGGGCCGCCGCCGACATCATCGCGGCGGGCGGCCGCATCTTTCGCGAACCGGCCGACATCCCGGGCACCGGGCGCTTCGCCATCGCCTCTGATCCGCAGGGCGCGGCTTTCGGCATCCTGCAACCGCTGCCGATGGAAGACGGCGCGCAAGGCGGCCAGGCGTTCGATCAGTCGAAGGCCGGGCATGGAAACTGGAACGAGTTGATGAGCACCGACCCCAAGGCGGGATTCGCCTTCTATTCGGCGTTGCTGGGCTGGTCGAAATCGAGGCCCATCGACATGGGCGAGATGGGAACCTATCAGCTTTTCAGCCATGACGGCACGGATATCGGCGGCATGATGGGCATGGGCAATGCGCCGGTACCGGCGTGGCTGCCCTATTTCGGCACCGACGGCGTGACCCAGGCGATGGTCCGGATCGAGGCCGGCGGCGGCGCCGTCATCCACGGTCCGCAAGAGGTGCCCGGCGGTGCCTTCATCGCCATCGCCCGCGATCCGCAGGGCGCGCATTTCGCCGTGGTCGGACCCAGGCAGGCCGCCCCCTGATCGCGCCGCATGACACCTGCGCCGCCCTCGCCTTTCGCGGGACGGGTCCGGCGAAGCCCCCCGGATCGTGAATGGATGAGCCGGACGATGCTGGGCCCGCGGCCCGCGCCGCGCGGCCGGGCGGCGGAATGACGCGGCCCGCAACTGTCGCCGCGCCAGCCCCGTGTCGCGCCGCGGACAGGATCGCCGCCCGCTTTCACTGACCGCCGGCGGCTGACTGCATCGCCGCATTCGCACCACATTCCCTTGGCCTTTCCGCCCGGCTTCGCTAATCCCTGTGCCAAGCAAGGGGATATGCCGCCATGAACATGGACAAGAGTTTTGACGCGCAGGCCGCCGAGGCCCGGATCAGCGCCGAATGGGAACGCACGGGCGCCTTCGCCGCGGGCGCCAACGCCTCGCGGTCCGACACCTTCACCGTGATGATCCCGCCCCCCAACGTGACCGGCAGCCTGCATATCGGCCACGCCTTCAACAACACGTTGCAGGACATCCTGGTCCGCTGGCACCGGATGCGCGGCTTCGACACGCTGTGGCAGCCGGGTCAGGACCACGCCGGCATCGCCACGCAGATGGTGGTGGAACGACAGATGGCGCAGCGGCAGGAACCGAACCGCCGCGAGATCGGGCGCGACGCCTTTGTCGAGAAGATCTGGGCGTGGAAACAGGAATCCGGGGACACGATCATCAACCAGTTGCAGCGTCTGGGCGCCTCCTGCGACTGGTCGCGCAACGCCTTTACCATGTCCGGCGCGCCGGGCGCGCCCGACGGCGAGGAGGGCAATTTCCACGACGCGGTGATCCGGGTCTTCGTCGACCTCTACAACAAGGGTATCATCTATCGCGGCAAGCGACTGGTGAACTGGGACCCGCATTTCGAAACCGCGATCAGCGATCTGGAGGTCGAGAACCGCGAGGTTCCCGGCCATATGTGGCATTTCAAATACCCGCTGGCCGGCGGCGAGACCTATGAATACGTGGAGCGCGACGAAGACGGCAACGTCACCCTGCGCGAGACGCGGGACTACATCAGCATCGCCACGACGCGGCCCGAAACCATGCTGGGCGACGGCGCGGTCGCGGTCCATCCGGGCGACGCCCGCTATGCCCCGATCGTGGGCAAGCTGTGCGAGATCCCGGTCGGCCCCAGGGAACATCGCCGGCTGATCCCGATCATCACCGATGAATACCCCGATCCCGATTTCGGCAGCGGCGCGGTCAAGATCACCGGCGCGCATGATTTCAACGATTACGGCGTCGCCACCCGCAACGGCATCCCGCTTTACGCGCTGATGGACACGAAAGGCGCGATGCGCGAGGACGGGCTGCCCTATGCGGACAGCGCCGCCATCGCGACCCGCGCCGCGAAGGGCGAGGATGTGGGCGACGTGTCGGGCGTCAATCTCGTCCCCGACCATCTGCGCGGGCTGGACCGGTTCGAGGCCCGCCGGCAGGTCATCGACGAGATCACCGCCGAGGGGCTTGCCGTCACCGATGCCAACGGCGCGCCGGTGATCGACAGCAAGCCGATCATGCAGCCTTTCGGCGACCGTTCCGGCGTGGTGATCGAGCCGATGCTGACCGATCAGTGGTTCGTGGACACGAAACGGATCGTCCAGCCCGCCATCGACGCCGTACGCGACGGGCGCACGCAGATCCTGCCCGAGCAGCACAAGAAGGTCTATTTCAACTGGCTGGAAAACATCGAGCCCTGGACCATCAGTCGCCAGCTTTGGTGGGGACACCAGATTCCGGTCTGGTACGGGCTGGATCTGTCGATCGAGAACTTCGTCGATGACGAGGGCGACGGCGCTCTGGACGAGGTCGAATTGTTCGAATTGCTGGTGGATGGATTGGTCCATACCGGCCAGCGCCAGCATTGCGCGGCCGATTTCAAAGGCATCGTGCAGAAATTCCGCGACGATATCGCAGGATTGCCGGCGCCGCTGGAGGCCAGTCGCGTGATCGAGGTCGCCGACCGCGCCGCCGCGGTCGAAACGCTGGCAAGAAGCCTTGCGGAATACAATCTGTCCCAGAATCCGACCGAACTGGTCTATCCGGTCTGGCGCGACCCGGACGTTCTGGACACCTGGTTCTCGTCCGGGCTCTGGCCGGTCGGCACGCTGGGCTGGCCCGACAAGACACCGGAAATGCAGAAATATTTCCCCACCGACGTCCTCGTCACCGGGTTCGACATCATCTTCTTCTGGGTCGCGCGGATGATGATGATGCAGTTGGAGGTGACGGGCGACGTGCCCTTCCACACCGTCTATGTCCACGGCCTGGTGCGCGACGAAAAGGGCGCGAAGATGTCGAAGTCGAAGGGCAACGTCATCGACCCGCTGGATCTGATCGACGAATACGGCGCCGATGCGCTGCGCATGACCCTGACCAGCATGGCCGCGATGGGCCGCGATCCCAGGCTGGGGCCGCGTCATGTCGAGGGATTCCGCAATTTCGTCACCAAGATCTGGAACGCCACCCGCTTTGCCGAGATGAACGGCGTGCGCGGCGGCGGCGCGCGGCCCGAACCCGGTCATCATGTCAATCGCTGGATCATCGGCGAGGTCGCCCGCATCCGCATGACGACCGATGCGGCGCTGGAGGGCTATCGTTTCAACGACGCGGCCAGCGGGCTTTATGCCTTTGTCTGGGGCAAGGTCTGCGACTGGTATGTCGAATTCGCCAAGCCGCTGTTCGATGGTCCCTGCGCCGAGGAAACCCGCGCCACGATGGGCTGGGTTCTGGACCAGTGCTACCTGATGCTGCACCCGATCATGCCTTTCGTGACCGAGGAACTCTGGGCGCTGACCGGCGAGCGGAGGAAGATGCTGGTCCACGGCGACTGGCCGGATTACGGCGTCGAACTGATCGATCCGGCATCGGATCGCGAAATGAACTGGGTGATCGCGCTGATCGAGGCGCTGCGCTCGGCGCGGGCGCAGATGGGGGTTCCGGCGGGCGCGACGCTGGATCTGGTCGTGACCGAGGCGGATGACGCGGCCCGCGCCGCGCTGAGCGCCAACGCTCCGCTGATCGAACGGCTTGCGCGCGTGAACGCGCCGCGCGACGGGACCGCGGGCAAGCGCACGATCTCGGTCTCGGCGCAAGGGGCCAGTTTCGCCCTGCCGCTGGGCGATGTCATCGACGTGGCGGCCGAGACGGCACGGTTGCAGAAGGCCCTGGCCAGGTCGCGAAAGGATGCCGAGGGGCTGGAAAAGCGGCTGGAAAACCCGAAATTCGCCGCCAATGCCGAGGCCGAGGTGATCGAGGAGACGCGCCGGAAACTGGTCGTCCTGCAAGACGACATCGCGCGGCTGAAGGCGGCGCTGGCGCAACTGGCGGCGATGTGATCCTGGCCGGGGCCGCCGGCTTTCGTGGCGAGGACGGGTGCCTCCGGCGGGGATATTGGGGCCAAGGCAAGGGGCGGGCCTTGCGGGGCATGCCGCGTGCACCGGATGTGCACAGCCCGTGCACAGCCCGTGCACCGGCTGCGCGGAAATTCAGAGACCGGCCAGCGCGCGCGGCAGCGCCTCGGCCAGGATGTCCAGCTCCGGCGCGGGGGCGCAGCTGATGCGGATGCAGCGGTCCAGAGGCGGCACGCCGGGCATGCGGACGAAGACCCCCTGCCGTTCCAGCGCGGCGACGAGGCGGCGCGAAAAGGCGCCGTCGCGGCCGGTATCGACGGCCACGAAATTGGTCGCGGATGGCAGGGCGGTCATGCCATTGGCGGCGGCGATGGCGGCGAGGCGGTCGCGGGCCTTGCCCACCTGGTGCCGGATATCGGACAGCCAGGCGGAATCGCGCAGCGCCGCCAGCGCGCCCGCCTGCGCCATCCGGTTGACGCCGAAATGGTTGCGGATGCGTTCGAAGCCGTCGATCAGGTCGGGATGGCCGATCGCATAGCCGATCCGCGCGCCCGCCAGCCCGTAGGCCTTGGAAAATGTCCGCATCCGGATCACGCGGGGATCGTCCGCCGCGATCTGCGGGATCGCGCTGTCGGGAGCGAATTCGATATAGGCCTCGTCCAGGATCAGCAGCGCGCTGTCGGGAAGATCGTCCAGCATCGCCCGGATCGCCGGACCCTGGTGCCACGATCCCATCGGGTTGTCGGGATTGGCCAGATAGACCAGCCGCGCCCCGCGGTTCCGCGCCGCCGCCGACAGCGCGTCCAGATCCTCGGCATCGTCGCGATAGGGCACCTTGTGCAAGGCGCCGCCGAAGCCCGCGACATGGTAGTTGAAGGTCGGATAGGCGCCGTCCGAGGTGACGGCCACATCGCCCCGGTCGATCATCAGGCGGGCGAGATTGCCCAGAAGTCCGTCGATCCCCTCGCCCACCGTCACGCTTTCGGCCGGAACGGCGTGATGATCGGCCAGCGCGTGCCGCAGATCGTGGCTGGTCGAATCGCCGTATTGCCAGACCCGCGCGGCCTCGTCCCGCATGGCGGCGATGGCGGCGGGGCTGGGGCCGAAGCCGTTCTCGTTCGCGCCCAGCCGGGCATCGAAGGCGGCGCCGCGCCGACGCTGCAACGTCTCGGGGCCGATGAAGGGCACGGTCGCGGGCAGGGATGCGGGGATCGGGGCGAAGGGCTTGGGTCTCATGAGGCCGAGACTTGGCGCATTCGCCGCGATCCCGCAAGTCTCAGTCTTCGTCGACGCTGTCGTGGTTGCGGCGGCCCTCGAAAAGGGCGCGGTCCTCTTGCAGTTCCAGCCACATCGCGTTGACGACGGCAAACATCGCCGCCAGCGGCAGGCCGAGGATCCAGGCGAAATACCACATGGGCGGTTTCCTCAATAGCTGTGACGTTCGGGGTCCGAGACGTCGTCTTCCGTCACCTTGCCCCACAGGACCCGATAGACCCAGGCGGTATAGGCCAGGATCAGCGGCAGAAAGATCACCGTCGCCACCAGCATCACGAACAGGGTCTGATGCGAGGACGAGGCATCCCAGATCGTCAGCGACGAATCGGGACTGGTGCTGGAGGGCAGAAGGAACGGGAACATCGTCAGCCCGACCGAGGAAATCATCCCGAAGATCGCCATCTTGGACCAGCCCAGCGGCGAATATTGCCCGCCCGAACGCAGCGCCCGCATCGCCATGAAGGTGCCCAGAAAACCCATCGCCGGGGCGATCGCGATCCATGGACGGTCGGCATAGGCCGAAAGCCAGCTTCCCGACCGGCTGACGGTCGAGGCCAGCGGGTTCGAGGCGCCGTTCGGGTCCGGCGGGTTCACCAGGGCATAGCCGTCGATGAAGAAGGCCAGCCACAGCCCGGCCAGCGCATAGCCCGCCAGCACCACCTTCGCCGCCGTGACGCCATGGCGGCGGGCGCGGTCGGCGATCGCGCCCTCGGTCTTCAGCACCAGCCAGCCCGCCCCGTGCATCACCAGCATCGCCAGCGAGACGATCCCGCACAGCAGCGCGAAGGGTCGCAGCAGGCCGAAGAATTTCATGAAGGCGGGGCCGTCATAGATCGAAAGCAGGTCGGGGGTCAGGTAGAAGGGAATGCCCAGCAACACGTTGCCGACCGCGACGCCGAACAGCAGCGCCGGGGCGGCGCCGCCAAAGCAGAGCGCCGCGTCCCAGCGCGCGCGCCATTTCGGATCCTCGCGCTTGCTGCGGAACTTGAAGCCCACGGGCCGCACGATCAGCGCCGCGAGAATGGCGAACATCACCAGGTAGAAGCTTGAGAAGCTGATCGCGTAGAGCGGTGGAAAGGCCGCGAAGATCGCGCCCCCGCCGAGGATGAACCAGACCTGGTTTCCCTCCCATACGGGGCCGATCGTGTTGATCACGACACGGCGTTCGGCATCGGTTTTCGCCACGAAGGGCAGCAGCGCGCCGGTGCCCATGTCGAAACCGTCCGTCAGCGCGAAGCCGATCAGCAGAACGCCCAGGATCAGCCACCAGGTCAGGCGCAGATATTCGAACGGGATCAGTTCATACAGGATCATGGCGTCACTCGGCTGGTTTCAGGCGGGCGCGATGGCTTGCGCGCCAGTCATCGGTGATCTGCACGTCCTCCTGCGGCCCGAGGCGGATGTATTTCAGCAGCAGCCTGACCTCGATCACGAAAAGCAGGGTGTAGAAGGCGGCAAAGCCCGCGATGGTCAGCAGCACCTCGGTCGCGGACAGGGCGCTGACCGACAGGGCGGTGGGCAGGATGCCGTCCACGGTCCAGGGCTGGCGGCCATATTCGGCCACGATCCAGCCCAGTTCCGCCGCCACCCAGGGCAGCGGGATCATCATCACCGCACCGCGCAGCGCCCATTTCGGATAGCGCCCGCGCCGGAACGAGGAGATGATGAAGAAATAGCCCGTGGCGGCGATGAACAGCAGGCCCAGCCCGACCATGATGCGGAAGGACCAGAAGATCGGCCAGACGCGCGGCACCGTGTCGGCCGCCGCCTGCGCGATCTGCGCCTCGGTCGCCTGACGCGGATCGTCCAGATAGCGCCGCAGCAGCAGGGCATAGCCCAGATCGTCGGAATGGCGCTGGAACACCGCGTTTACCCCGGGATCGGTGTTTTCACGGTCCTGCTGGATCGTCATCAGCGCGTCATAGGCGATCAGGCCCGAACGGACGCGCTGTTCGGCCTCCTGGACCAGTTCCTCGATGCCGGGAATTTCCCGGGTCAGCGAACGGGTGCCGATCAGGCCCATGACATAGGGAATCCGGACCGCCCACTTGGTTTCGCGCGCCTGCTGATCGGGAATGCCCAGGAGGGTGAAGGGGGCGGGGGCGGGATCGGTCTCCCACATGGCTTCGATGGCGGCCAGCTTCATCTTCTGGTTCAGCCCGGCATCATAGCCGGATTCGTCGCCCAGCACGACGACCGACAGCGCCGAGGCCAGCCCGAAGCTGGCGGCGACGGCGATGGAGCGCCGCGCCAGCGCCAGGTGCCGCCCCCGGAGCATGTACCAGCTGGACACGCCCAGGACGAAGATCGCGGCGGTGACGTAGCCCGCGCTGACGGTGTGGACGAATTTGGCCTGCGCGACGCTGTTGAACATCACCTCGAAGAAGCTGGTCAGTTCCATCCGCATCGTGATCGGGTTGAATTCCGCGCCGACCGGATTCTGCATCCAGCCATTGGCGATCAGGATCCACAGCGCCGAGAAATTCGACCCGATGGCCACCAGCCAGCCCACGACGAGGTGGCCGACCTTGCTGAGCCGGTCCCAGCCGAAGAACCACAGGCCGACAAAGGTCGCCTCCATGAAGAAGGCCATCAGACCCTCGATCGCCAGCGGAGCGCCGAAGACATCGCCGACATATTGCGAGTAATAGGACCAGTTCATGCCGAACTGGAATTCCATCACGACGCCCGTCGCCACGCCCATGGCGAAGTTGATGCCGAACAGCAAACCCCAGAACTTGGTCATCTGCCGCCAGATGGGACGGTTGGTCATGACATAGACCGTCTCCATGATGGCGACCAGGATCGACAGACCCAGGGTCAGCGGCACGAACAGAAAGTGGTAAAGGGCGGTCATGGCGAATTGCAGCCGCGACAGCTCGACGACACCGATATCCATGGGCGCGTTCCTTTTGCGTTCGCACCGACTCTAACCTTTCGGGCCGGCAATCCCAAGGGCCGGCCGCGTGGCAGGCTGTCGCTGCGGTCGCGTGTCGCATGATCGGTTCGGACAGGATCGGGGCGGCGTGGCGCCGCCGCCGGGTCACAGGCTCAGCCCCTCGGCCTGCCACAGCGCCGGGTCGTGGCTGTCGCCATGCGACCAGAACCATCGGCCCAGATAGCGGTCGTGGACATGCGGCAGGCGAAACCGGAACGCTCCGCGATCGGCCAGCACGACGAAATCCATGTGGATCTGATACGAGGTGACGGCGGCGATCCGGGACGGATCGGGCGCGTAATGGCCCCGATGGACCGGACAGCTCATCAGCACCAGCCGGTTGAGGTGCAGGCCCAGGCTTGAGCCATGCATCGCCACGCTGCCGCCATGACTGTGGGCAAGAATGTCCGGCCGGCTCAGGCCACGGGCCAGGATCCATGCCGACAGGTGTCGGGCCCCGGCATGGCGGGCATGATCGCTCCAGCCGCCCGACCAGGAAAAGAAATCGGGCGCCGCGTAGAGACCGGGGCAATGGTTCCGGAGGATATAATCGTGGAACAGCCCCGAAGGCTGCCACCAATCGCTGTGCGGCGTGCCCACGCGGGCGAAATGGGTGCCATGGACGATCAGCGCGTCCGGGGCCGCAGCGGCGGGCGCGGAGGGCGGCGTCGCGGACCGCCCCTGACCGGCGGGCGCCGGCAGCCTGCCCAGCCTTGCCAGCGCCGTGCGTGCCATCCGCACCGCCAGCGGGTCGGCGTCCTCTTCGACCACCTCGGCCAGCGTCGCAATGGGCAGAGCAGGGTCGCTGACCATGTCCAGCAGCGAGATCGCGGCCGCGGCCCGTTCGCTTGCGCCCGGATGACCAAGAGCCAGAAGCAGCAAATCCAGCGCGACACGCCGATCCGCGCTGTCGTAGAGCGTTGCGGTCATCTCGTCCATCACGGCCTGCCGCGCCGCGGCCTGCGCCGCGATCGCGGCCTCGTCGCGCGGGGCGAAGGGATCGAACGGCGGCAGCATGGCATGGCGTTCGACAAGGCGCGGCATTTCGTCGGCCAGGCGGAAGGCGCCGCCGGACCGCGGATCGGGCAGATCGAGGCGGTCGCGTTCGGCCCCCAGATCGGCCAGCAGCGCATCGTATTCGCCATTTCCGTAGAGCACGCCCAGAACCAGCAGCAATGCCTGCCGCGAGGCCCGGCCCCGCGGATCGCCCGTCACCGGTTCGCGCGGCGATGCGGGTTCGCTGATCGCAATCTCGTCCATGCCCCCTCCGCCGCCTGCAGGCAGAGGGATCATATCACGAAAATCGGCCCGCCGCTCAGAAGGCGCGGAAGGTCATCGTGGTCAGGGTGCGGCTGATATGGGGGATGTCGAACAGCCTGTCCGACAGGAAGCGGCCGACATCCTCGTCCTCGGGGATATAGATCTTGGCCAGCAGGTCGTAATCGCCCGAGGTCGAATAAAGTTCGCTGACGATCTCGCGGTCATAGATCGCCTCGGCAACCTCGTAGGTGCGGCCGGGCTCGCAGCGGAACTGGACGAAGACGGGGCGCATGGGGACCTCTTGGGTTGGGACTGGGCGGCAGGTTAGCGCGCCGTCTCGGGGGCGGTCCAGTCCCCCCGCGCCCAGCCCGACCAGAACCGCCCCATCAGCAGGACCGCCGCCAGCGACAGCCCCGCGCAGAGGCCCAGCCACAGCCCGACCGGCCCGAAACCCAGCGGAAAGGCAAGGCCCCAGGCGACCGGCATCCCCACGGCCCAATAGCTGAAGGCCGCGATCCACATCGGGACGCGGGTGTCGTGGACGCCGCGCAGAAAGCCCACCGCGACAACCTGCAGCGCGTCGGTCAACTGGAACAGGGCGGCATACATGACCAGCGTCACGCCCAGCGACACGATCATCGGCGCCTGCGGATCGGCGGGGTCCAGAAAGACCCGCACCAGCGGCGCCGCGAAACCCAGATAGATGGCGATGAAAAGGATTGCGAACAGGATCGCCAGCCCGGTCACCGCCATGGCGGCGTCGTGCATTCCCCGACGATCGTCGCGCCCCTTGGCCTGCCCGACCCGGATCGTCGCCGCGTTCGACAGCCCCAGATGCGCCATGAAGGTGATCGCGGTCAGTTGCAGCGCAATGCCGTGGGCGGCCAGTTGCGGCGTGCCGATCCAGCCCATCATCACGTTCGAGGCCACGAACAGCGCCCCTTCGGCCAGCAGGGTGACGCCGATCGGCAGGCCCAGCCGGAAGACCCGGCACAGCGCCTGCCAGTCGGACCGCCAGAAGCGGGTGAAAAGTTCGTATTTGCGCGCGACCGGCAGCCAGCCGGCATACAGCGCCAGGATCACCGCCGCGGTGATCTGGACCGCGAGGCTGGCGATGGCGGCGCCCCGGACGCCCAGTTCCGGCGCCCCGAGATTGCCGAAGATGAAGACCCAGTTCAGCGCGATGTTCAGCGGCAGCCCGGCCAGCGTGACCCACATCACGACCTGCGTCCGTTCCAGCGCGGCAAGATAGGAATTCAGCGTCAGCGCGACGAGGTTGGCGATCAGCCCCCAGCCCGCGATGCGCAGGTAGTCCTGCGCCAGTTGCGACACCACAGGCGTCTGGCCCAGCCCCAGCAGGACGGGGCGCGAGAACCACATCGAGGGCATGACCAGCAGGCCGAAGCCCAGGGACAGCCACAGCGCCATGCGGGTGACGCGGCGGACCTGGGTTTCGTCGCCGCGGGCGATGGCGGTGGCCATCAGGCCCATCACGGCGGTGCCGAAACCCATGCCGAGAAAGAACAGCACCTGCACGAACGAGGTGGCGATGACCAGCGCCGCCAGCGATTCGACGCCATGCCAGCCGACCATCAGCGTGTCGCTGACGCCGATGGCCATGCGCGCCAGATGGCTGCCGATCAGCGGCAGGCCCAGCGACAGCGTCGCCGCGACATGGGGGGCGTAACGTCCAAGCATGGTCCCGCCATATCCGCGCCCGCCTGCGCCGTCCATCGCCCGATTGGCACGATGCGCGGGAACCGGCCTTTGCGCGGTGCCCGGGGGATGCCGCCTCAGGCAGGCGGCGGCGCGGTCGTGGCGCGCATGATCAGTTCGCAGTCGAACCGGGTGCGGGCCAGCGGCTGACCGGCCTCGCTGTCCACGGAATCGGCCAGATGTTCGGCGGCGGCCGCGCCGATCCGGCGCGCCGGGATGCGGATCGTGGTCAGCGCCGGCTCCAGCTCGGCCGAGCCCACGAAATCGCCGATGCCGATGATCGACAGATCGCGCGGCACCGACAGGCCCAGCTTCAGCGCGGCATAGAGCGCGCCCTGGGCGATCACGTCGTTGCCGCAAAGCAGCGCCGTCGGGCGGTCAGCCGCCGCCAGCAAATCCAGGCAGGCGCGCTTGGCCTGCGCGGTGCTGTAGGGGGTGCGGACGCGCCAGCCTTCGGGCGTGTGGATCGAGGCCGCCTGCAGCGCCGCCATCGCCGCCGCGCGGCGCAGGCGGGCGCGGTCATTCTCGCCCGTATCGGGAAAGATCGCAGCGATCCGGCGGTGGCCCAGCATCAGCAGATGATCCGCCGCGATCCGCCCGGCCTCGGCATTGTCCACGCCCAGGCACGAGATCATCGAGGCGGGATCGTAGTTCCAGACCGCCAGAACCGGCAGCCCCTGTTCGCGCAGGACGCGATAGGTGTCGGCGCCGTGGTCCAGCCCGATCAGCGCCAGCGCATCGACCCGGTGTTCCAGCAGCTTGCGCACCAGCGCATATTCGTTGGCCAGATCATAGCCATGCGCGGCCAGCAGCAGGGTAAAGCCGCGCGCGCTGACCGCATCGTTGAAAGCCTGGATCAGTTCCGAGAAGATGACATCGGCGATGGTCGGCACCACCAGCCCGATCGTCGCGCTGCGCCGGCCATGGATCGTCTGCGCCGCACGGTTGCGGATATAGCCCGATTTCCGGATCGCCAGATCGATCTTCTTGCGCGTCGCGGGGTGGACCAGCTGGGGATGGTTCAGCGCCCGCGACACCGTGGCCGCCGACACGCCCGCAAGCCTGGCCACGGAAACAATATCAGCCTTATCCCTTTGCTTTTTCATCGTTCCCCGGCGACAGGCAGCATTTTCATGAAAACATTTGCAAGACTATTTTCATGTCCTATCGTGGAGCTTGCGATCCGGCAATGGCTGATTGGCGGATCCGCGCGGGCCGGGTTTGACGGCCGCGCGAAGGGGGGATGAGGCAGATGAACATCGCCGATGACATTCTTTCGGTCGACGGGGTGATGACCCGCGCCCGCGCCGCGCAGGCCGGATACGAGGCTCAGGGCAGCCAGTCGCGCTATGACCGCGCCGCGCAGGCCGCCGCCTGGGCGATCATGGAGCCGGGGCGGAACCGCCTGCTGGCGGAACTGGCCGTCAGGACGACCGGCCTTGGCAATGTCGCCGACAAGATCACCAAGAACCACCGCAAGACGCTGGGCCTGATGCGCGACATCCGGGACGTTCGGACCTTCGGCATCATCGCGGATGATCCGGCCACCGGCATTACCGAAATCGCCCGCCCCATCGGCGTGATCGGCGCGGTCGTGCCCTCGACCAACCCGGCGGCGACGCCGGCCAACAACATCGTCAACGCGCTGAAATGCGGCAATGCGATCATCCTGTCGCCCTCGCCCAAGGGTGTGGCCTGCTGCGAGATGCTGCTGGATTACATCCATGCCGAATTCGACAAGATCGGCGAGGACAAGGCGCTGGTCCAGATGCTGCCCGCGCCGGGCAGCAAGGCCAAGACGCAGCGGCTGCTGGAAACCTGCGATCTGGCCATCGTCACCGGCAGCCAGGACAACGTGCGTCGCGCCTATGAAAGCGGCACCCCCGCCATCGGGGTCGGCGCGGGCAATGTCGCCGTGATCGTGGACGAGACCGCCGATCTGGCCGCCGCCGCCGCCAGGATCGCGGCATCGAAGACCTTCGACAACGCGACCTCTTGTTCGTCCGAGAACGCGCTGATCGTGGTCGACGCGATCTATGACGATTTCCTCGCCGCGATGGCGGCCGAAGGCGGCGCGGTCGTTCCCGCCGCCGAGGCGGGCGGCATCGTCGCAAGATTGTGGCCCGACGGACATCTGAACCGCGAGATCATCGCGCGCGACGCCGATGTCACGGTCGAGAAGCTGGGCCTGACCGGCCGGGTGCGCGAAGGCACGCGCTTTCTGGCGGTCGAGACCGACGGGATCGGCCCGGATCATCCCCTGTCGGGCGAAAAGCTGAGCCGGGTCGCCGCGCTGTATCGCGCGCGCGATTTCGCGGATGCCACCCGCATCGCCCGCCGGATCCTGACCCATCAGGGCGCGGGTCATTCCATCGGCCTGCATTCGGCCGATCCCGACCGGCCCGTCGCAATGGGCCGCGACCTGCCGGTCTGCCGGGTCATCGTCAATCAGGCGCATTGTTTCGCCACCGGCGGGGCCTTCGACAACGGGCTGCCCTTTTCGCTGTCGATGGGCTGCGGATCCTGGGGCGGCAATTCCATCGACGCCAATCTGCATTGGCGGCATTTCACGCAGACAACGCGCGTCGTGCGCGCGATCCCGCCCCGCGAACCGGAACTGGACGAGATCTTCGCCGGTTACTGGGCCGAGGCCGGGCGATGAGATTCGATCCCGACCGGCCGCCCGAAGGCACGATCCGCGACTGGCTGGATTTCCGTGCCGAGAACCAGGCACAGCGGATCTGCCATGTCTTTCCCGAGGATGGCGGCACCCTGAACTGGTCGGAACTGCGTAACGGCGCCGCCGACATTGCCGGGCGCCTGGCCGCGATGGGGATCCCGAAAGGCGCCAGCGTCGCGCTGATGATGCCCAATGGGCGCAACGCCGTGCTGGGCCTGTTCGGTGCGCTTTATGGCGGCTTTCGCGCGACGATGATCAACCTGGTCGCCGGGGCCGAGGCGATCGGCTATGCATTGTCGCATTCGCGGGCGGCGATCGTGCTGGTGGCGGAGTCGCAGCGCGATCTGCTGGACCGCGCCCTGCCCCGGACCGACCGGCCGGTGATCGTGACCGCGGGCGCGGACGGCTTCGACTGGCCAGGGGACGGGGCTGCCGGCGCGCCGCACCCGCACGGGTCCGGCGACGACGCGCTGCTGATGTATACGTCGGGGACGACCGGGCGGCCCAAGGGCGTGCTGCACAGCCATGCCAGCCTGCTGGCGGGCGGCTGGACCACCAGCGCGGCGCATGGTCTGTCGCCCGGGGACCGCGCGATGTGCGTGCTGCCGATCTATCACATCAACGGGCTGTGCGTGACGATCATGGGGCCGCTGGTCTCGGGCGGCGCGGCGATTGTCTGCGAACGCTTTTCGGCGGGCCGGTTCTGGACCCTGTGCGAGGAACACCGGGCCACCTGGTTCTCGGTCGTGCCGACCATCATCTCGCATCTGCTGCATGGCGAGGCGGCGCCGGATCCGGCCACGCGGGCACGAATCCGGTTCGGCCGGTCGGCCTCGTCCGCGCTGGCGGTCGAGGTCCAGAGCGCGTTCGAGCAGCGTTTCGGCATCCCGATCGTCGAGACCATGGGCCTGACCGAGACCGCGGCCCAGATCCTGTCGAACCCGCTGCCGCCCGGATTGCGCAAGATCGGATCGCCCGGCCGGGCGATCGGCAACGAGGTGGCGATCATGGATGCCGGGTTGCGGCCCCTGCCCCCCGGAACCGAGGGCGAGATCTGCGTGCGCGGCCCGAACGTGATGCGCGGCTATCTGGACAATCCCGATGCCACGGCGGCGGCGCTGACGCCCGATGGCTGGCTGCGCAGCGGCGATCTGGGCCGGATCGACGCGGAGGGCTATGTCTTTGTCACCGGCCGGCTGAAGGAACTGATCATCAAGGGCGGCGAGAACATCGCCCCGCGCGAGATCGACGAGGCGCTTTACGCCCATCCCGACGTGATCGAGGCCGCCGCCTTCGCCCGCAAATGCGCCCGCTACGGCGAACGGGTCGAGGCCGCGGTGGCGCTGCGGCCGGGATCGGCGCTGACGATCGCGGATCTGGCCCGGCTTTGCGAGGATCGGCTGGGCCGGTTCAAGTCGCCCGATGTGATTCACCTGATGGACGAGCTGCCCAAGGGCCCGTCCGGCAAGATTCAACGCCTGCGGCTGGCGGACATGACCGGATGACGCCGCAACCCGTCCGCTTTGGGAGGAGAGGACGGGACCACAAGATCAACATTTGCCCTGGGAGGAGAAGAAGATGACCCTGAACGCCTTGATGAAAGTCGCCCTGACCG
>Ga0163108_10001636_pt1 | contig 16330 bp, 9 predicted proteins | sample Fk1155metaG_FD_109644 | JGI IMG/M metagenome (GOLD analysis project Ga0163108, IMG submission 109644) | Marine microbial communities from the Central Pacific Ocean - Fk160115 155m metaG | ecosystem: Environmental > Aquatic > Marine > Oceanic > Photic zone | place: The Central Pacific Ocean...
CCCAGTCGCCGCCGGCCAGGCGATGGGTATGCGCGCGCGCAACTCAGAATCGTGGGTGCTCTGCCACTGCGGCGACGCCGGCTGGATCGCCGGCCAGGCGCTGAACGGCTTTAATGCCGCCGATATCGGCAACCTGCCACTGACGTTCGTCATGCAGCGCAACGGCATCCAGTTGTCCGACTCGAACAAAAACGTGATGGACAAGGATCCCCGCCCGATCGTCGAGGCGATGGGCGTCGAGATCATCGAGACCAAGTCGCTGTTCGACACCGCTGAGATGTACAAAGCCTACAAGCAGGCTCATGCCCGTGCGATGGAAGGTCGGCCGACGATGATTTATCCGACCGGCTATACATCCGCCGATGGCGAAACGGTCGACTTTAAGTGGCTCGCCGAACGCTTCGGCATCGGTGCCGAGCTCGAGGCGATCACCTCCAAAAACGGCGTTTCGATGGATCAGGAAATTTGGGTGCCAGGCGCAATGATGAGCTACCGTGACACCATCCCAATGCTTGAGTGCCTGTTATTGGTCAACGACCTGCCGGGCGGTGCTGGGCATCACGACGGCCACATGAAGGGCCGCGACGAGGTCGAGGTGCTGGCTAACTCGATGCTCTCCCGCAACGACGAGCAACAGGCCGCGTTCGACGAAATCCACGCCGCAACCAAGTTCGAGGTAACCACCCACGCCCGCCCCGCCCCCGGCACGGATAACCTCACGCTTTCCGCCGCGCAACTGGCCGAGGTCAGCCTGCCGAACGCCGACAAAAAGACCAGCGCCCGTGCCGGATCAGAGGCCGCCTACCTCGCCGTGGCCAAGGCGCACCCGAACGATGTGTTCATCGTGAGCTGCGACCTCAATCCCTCAACCAAACTGGGCAAGGCGTGCGCCGAGTTATCCGCGAAGAACCAGATCGAGTTGAGCATCGAAGAACAGGTCGCGCTGCTCGTAGCCGACGGATTAGCGATGAGTTCCAACAGGCCACAGGTCAACGTCGTCTCGACGTTCGCCGCGTTCTTCGAGGGCATCGCCCGCGAGGGGCTGGAGTTGTGGCGTTACCAGCGCAATCTCAACGGAGTCAACGAGGGTCTTAACGTCATTATGCACATGAGCCACGTCGGTGCCTGCACCGGCCGCGACCATTTCTCTGGCTGGAGTCTCGACTGGGTGACGCTGGCCATCGGTTACCTGCCGTACACCGATCGCTTTTACGCGCCGGCCGACGCGCGCGGTGCGTTCGTCGCCGTCCGCGATGCCTGCGCCCGCTATGGCGCGCACATTGTTGCCATCCCACGCGACAACCTGCTGGTGCTCTCCGACGAGAACGGCGACGCACTGTTCAACGCCGACAGCGAGTGGGAAGCCGTCACGCCGCTCCGCAAAAACGCCACAGCGAAGGTCGCCATTCTCGCGCTGGGAGCCACCGCCGGCATCGCGCAGGACGCTGCGGCAGATCTGGACGGCACGGCTGATGTTTATATCATCAACGGCCTGCCGCTGCCGGATGGTTTTCTTGATGGAATCTTCGCTCAGTACGACGGCGTGGTGACGGCGGAGGACGGCATCATCGGCACACGTTGCACCGGCGTTCGCGGGTTCGCCGGTCTAGTGCTCTCTGCCGCTAGCAGCACGGGTGCGAAGACCGAGCACATCGGCATTACTGACCCGCGCATTGCCCCGTCCGAGGGTCACGACGAGGTATGGGAGCACTTCGGCCTGACCTCCAGCGCGATTTTTAGTGCAGCCAAGTCACTGGTCTAAAGCGACGAATCAATCGGCCAGCTGGATTCTGTAAAAACGGGCTTGCTCAAGCGGGGCGTTGCTCTCGACCTTGGCCAAGCGCTGGTCGGGATCGGTGGTGAACTCGGCCAGCTTGGCCCAACCGCCACTCACCTTATCGGTAAACTCCACGCTATAACTGCGGTTCGGCGACACATGCACGGAAATCGTCACGCTGCCGCCGATAACGTCGATCGATCCGATGAGGAACCGGCTCTTCGCATCGTTCGGGTCGGTGGCGCTGCGAAACTCGCCGAGGTTGCTTACGCCATCGTTGTCGGTATCGGCCGCTGCGTCGGTGGCGTCGGCCGGATTTAATTTGTGGGCCAATTCCCACGCGTCGTCCATTCCGTCGGCATCGCGGTCACCGGCTGAATCCTTGGCGTTGGCCCGACCCGCAGTCGGCGCGGCGGCAAGCCAATTGTCCGGCTCATCACCGAACTTGCTGGCCGCCTTGCGTTGCAGGGAAAGCCCGGTGCCATCGGCATCGCTCGGCCAAGGTTTGCGGTTGTCGTACGAGAGCGCTTCCACCCGCAGATAGGGGACATATCCGGCATCCTCGTGGTCAAGCCCCTGCATATTGTCGGGCCGCAATAGCCGCACCGTCTCGCCGCCGTTGGCCAAGCGACCCGCGAACGGCCCAACAATCGGTACGCCGCTTGGCACCCCGTAATGCTCGCGGAACCTCGACACGACCGCCGACTCGGCGGCGGGATCGAATCCAGTGAGCAACAGAAAACCGCCGGGCGGCATTGTCGTATTCGCCGGGAAGTCCAGCTGCACACCGCCGCGAAGCCGCCACGTGTTCTGCGGCTCAAGCGGATTAAACAACGGCACGGCCTGGGCGCTGATGTTGTGCAACTCGACAAACTCGATCTGCGCCTGCCCAAGGCCGGCGACACCCGACTGTCCCTCGTACATGATTTCGCTGATGACGACAGGGCCAACCATCGGGCCGGCGTTGGCCTCTCCACCGCCCTCGCGAAAGGCCGCCACCGACTCGGGAGCATCAACGCCGAAAGTGCGCCTGGCCAATGGCACAAACTTCACTCCCACCCGGGTCGTCACACGACCGACGGAAACGCCGTTGGCCATGGGCTGAATCGGCTGCACAGCACGGAAGCCGCTTGGCGTGCCGGCCGCGCCAACAGCCGTGAGGTGAATCGTGTCGCCATGCGCGGAATTGAGGCTAAATCCGGTGCCGCCCCGGTTGAAGTCGCCCTCATAAATCACCGCGTAGCCGCCAACCGCCAGAATCGTGCTGTCGGGGATGACGTAGTGACTGGGTGACTCAAACGAATCACCAAGCCGCCAGCCACTGATGTCCACCGGCGACTCCCCAAGGTTGTGCAACTCGATGGCGTCCTCAAGTGGCGCGTCGGTGTGCGACAGCACCTCGTTGATCACGACGTTCGCGATGGGGAGATAGTTGCCGCCGCCCGGCGTAGGGGTGAGAGGGAAGTCGTTCAACGTCTCCGCGCCATCCGGCAGCCGCCCTCGTGAAACGCCATCGACCGCATTGAAAATCTCAATCTCATCAATCGCGCTGCGCCGGCTTCCGTAGAGCCGCAGCAACTCGCCCTGGCCACGCAGACTGAAATTCACATGGCCCACCCCGGCCGTCCCGTCTGCCAGCCAGCGCACCCAGCCCTGCGCCGGGATGTACGTGTGCTCCGGGATGGTGAACTTGGCGCGGCCCACCGCCGTGGGATCGTCGGAGATCGCCATGCCACCGATGTCCACCGGATTGGACTCCGGATTAAACAGTTCAAACCAGTCCGCGCCGGATGCCGGTTTTGCCATCCACTCGTTGAAAACAACGTTGATCGGGTTGCCCAGCACGGCGGCGGCGGCGTTCGGCCTGCCAGGCGTTGGCTTGGTCAGTAGTTTCCAGCGGCCCTCGCTCATGCCGATCGGCTGATCGGCCACTTGAAAGCCGTACTCGATCGAATGGGCGAGAAAGCCGTCGGGATCAAATAAGTACACGCCACCGCCCTCGGCCGAGAGCGAAACGCCAGTGTTGAGTTCGCCAGCCGGCTGGCGGCCATCGAACTGCACGACGAGGGTACCGCCCTTTTTGATTGTCGTGCCGGCGGGGAACATCCAGTCGCCTGCACCTTCGGCTCGCCGCGACAGGCTCACGCCGGCGAGTGACACGCTTGAGCCGGTGTCATTGTAGAGCTCAACCCAGTCAGACGCGCCTTGCCGGTTGAATGCCAGCACCTCGTTGAACCTCGGACCGTCGTACGATGGAACAATGTTTGGCGCGCCGGGCGTGGCGCCCTTGGTAAACTTCACCTGACGACTGCTGCCGTCCGGCCGACGGCCTTCCGACACACTGGTTCGCTGCTGTCCATAGCTCATCGTCGCAAACTCGACACCACCGGGCGTGATCAGCGTGAGTGTCGCCCCGTCGACGGGCAAGAAAAGATCCGCATGGTCTGCGCCGGAGCGGGTGTCGAGCCAGACACGCATGTGGCCGCGCGGCGGGATGGTGGCGATGCGGTGCAGCCCGGCGACCTGCTGATCGACTCGGATATGCAGACCGGTTATGAGCGCTGCAGCGTTGGCGTCGGGGTTGTACAACTCGAGCCAGTCGCGGTCGCCCTCCGCCGGGTCTGCGAGCCACTCATTGATGATGAGCCGCGTAAGAGTCGCCGGTTGAGTGGGTTGGTTTGGCTGGCCAAACGTCGGCTTGGCAGTTGTCCAACCGCTGGCTGTGCGGACGATCGACGAACCGATGGTGCCGAACGTCACAGCATCAACACGACGACCGACGTCGTCGAACAGCGCCACCGAGTCGCCACCTTGGCCAAGGCCGAAGCCGGCGCGCAATCCGTCGCTTTCGCCTTCGCCGCACCAGATGCCGAGCAGGCCCGCTTGGCCAAACGCGGTGTCGTCGGGAAAATGAAACGTGTTGCCATCACCGTCTCGCAGCGTCCAACCAGAGAGATCGACCACCGCTTGGCCAGCATTTCGCAGCTCAACAAAATCCGGCGCGGGCGAGAGCGGCGACTGCACGTGCACCTCGTTGATTACGACCGGCGGCGGATCGGATGCCGCACCGGGCGAACCGGGCGAACCGGCTCTGGCCGCGCTGTCACGCCAGTTCGATGCCGCACCGGGATCGGCCAACAGATCGATCAACTCGAGCGAATGACCGTTGCCATCGGCCAGGCTTGGCCACGCGCCGTCGTCGCCGTAATCGACCTCGACCACCCTCCACCATCCTGCATCGAGCAGGGCCAACCGCTCGCCGTTGTTCGATAAGCTACCCTGAAACCAACCGTCCACAGTCAGGCCGGGGTAGCGCAACCGAAATGCATCCGGATCTTTGCCGGATGCCAGCACGAGAAATTCGCCTGGACCGATGACGGCATCGCCAGCGAAGGTGAAATCAATTCCGTCGAACCGGTGCCAGTCAAGCGGCACCTCGAATGTGCCGCTGTTGTGCAACTCGACAAACTCGTACTCACTGCCACCGGGCGGGTTGTACATGATCTCGGTAAAGCGCAGCGGCGACCCGGCCCGGCCGGCCTGGTACGAGTGCTCGACCAGCGCACTCCATTGGCCATTGTGCATCGTGCGGGTGAGGATCGTGGTGTCGCTTGTGAGCCTAATCGGCGACGTGTACTTGAGCACGCCATCGGCAATCTCCGCACCGCTGCGCTGGCCAAGCGACAACTCGGCGTTAATGAGCATGTCAGAGCTACCCAAGCCGGAGTTGAGGCCGTGGATGGCGAGGATGTTATTTCCAGTCTTCAGTTTGTTGATGTACTTGCCGGCGTCAAAGCTGACCCACGTCACCGCCGAGGCGTCATCATGCTGGCCGGTGGCGCCAGCATTCCATGCGGGATTCAGGGCGGCGTTGGCGCTAGCGATGCGGGTGCCGTTGAGGTACGCAACGAAGCCATCGTCGTATTTCATGTGCAACAGCATGAAGTTGGATTCCTGCCGGTCCGCCGCTGACACCTTGAACGGAATGCGCACGAACACCGACTGGTTGATGTCGTTCATCTCGGCGTCCACATCGATGCCAATGTGCGAATCGTAATCGGCATTCTGATCGTAGCCGACGCCATCGGTCCCGACATCCCAGTCATCATCGTTGAACGGCTCCTTGCCGCCGCGCCATGTGCTGCTGAGCTTGTTACCACCGTTGTCAGCGGACGGGACCAGCGCCAATTTTTCGGCAGAGCCCAAGAGGATGTTTTTGCCGGTCTCAGCCACTTCCCCTGGGCGGCGCGGGTCGCTGCCGTCAAACGTGTAATAAATCTCACCCTGCGGCGCCGTGAGGCGGAGACGGTAGCCGGCCGGGATCGGGCCGCCGTTCTGGCTGAACTGCGGCGCGTTGTCGGACGCCTGAATGTTCTGCGCCGCCATTTGGCTCATAACGATGGCCCGACGGCGCGGCACCCAGCTGGTCTCAACGGTCGTGTTCATGCTCCGGATCACGCCGGACATCTCCTCCTTCATTTCAAGGAAACGTCGCAGCACATTCTCATCGGTCAACGCGCCTCCGTTGAAGTAGTGAATCTGCACCCGATCGGCAAAACGCATGCGAAACTCGGGGTTCTTCTGCAGAGAACGATAAAACTGGGCGATGTCCGAGCCGCCGGCCAGCGGGCCGCTGGTGAGGTTGTTGCCGGTGACACTGCGGCCGTTGTTGCCGAACGCCCACTCGGCGTCCCACACGAGGAAGCGCCACTTCGCGCCGGGCACACGCTGACGTGCAGCGCGCCAGTTGTTGTGCGGCCAGTCGCCGGTATTCGCGTACACATTAAGCATGATGTAGTCGATGAAGTTATCGACATCGAGCAACCGCTCAATCGCCGCATAATTTTGCGGGACGGAAAGATTCTTTAGCAGCGCGGTCTTGAGTTCGTTCCACTTCACCATGTCGCCCTCGCGCAGTTCGCCGAACTGCGCGATGATGTCCCACTCTGACTCGCCGCCGTTCCACGAGTTGAGAAAGTCGCTGTCGATGCGCTCGGTCGGGTTGTAATAGCCCCTGGGCTTGCCGTTGAGATAGAGATTCATGAACGTGCCGCGCGCGGCGACCTGGCCCATGTCTGCCGAGAGTCGCCGCACCAACTCGTCGATGACAAACGGGTTCGTATTGTCGTTCATGCCAGCCCGCAGGACGATGTGATTGAAATCCTGCACCTGCAACCCCGGGAAAATGGGATGCCGCAGCCGACCCGGCCCGTAGTCACCCCGAAAGTACAGCCGGAAGGAGTACTTGCCGGCCGGCGGCCCGGCGTTTGGATCGTAACGGCCTCGAATGTAATTGCCGCCCTGCACACGCAGGCCGGCATTGGCCTGCAGCGTCTCGCCTGTCCCGGGATAAATCAGCTCCATCGAGACCGGCCGCTCCCAGGCGATGCCGCGCTTGGTCGTGTTGCGCGGGTTGGTCTCCATAATGCCGGTGTTACCCCACAGGTTCAAATTCTCGGTGACGAGTGACATCATCGGCAACGACGTCGCCAGCTTGCTCAAGTTGTAGGCGTAGGTGTGCGTCACCACGCGCGACGGCAGCATGCCACTCTTGAACACCGCCGCCCGCACCACGACCGTCCGCCGGATCGCCAGCGGTGCGGAGTATACTTTGCCGTTGGTCGCGGTCGGCTCGGAGTAGTCGGTCGTGTAGCGGATCACTGCGCTCGGCTCGTCGGTGGTGAGGTGCACCCGGAATTGCGCATCATAAACGCCCCGCTGCGCGCTGAACTGGGGTGGCACGAGCAGCCCGTGAACCGTCCTGCCACGGTTGGCCTTGCCCGGCGTCGGTGTCTCAAACCAGCCCCACTCTCTCTCGGCCAAACGGCCGTAGGAGACGTTGCTGCGCTGCTCCGGATACGCCGGCGCGATCTCGTCGACGACCCGGCGCGGCAGCTCCGGGCTGAACAGGCCAAGGTACTCACCCTCGATCCCCAGCTTGAAATTCGTATGCAACGCCTGGCCGGGCGCGCGGTGATTTTTGCCCGTGGCATGCACGACCATCGTCGCGCTTGGCCGGATCGTCACGGCGGGGAACACCCATTTGCCCGGCTTGGCCGCATCATCGCTTAGCGACCAGCCGTCGAGATAGACCATGGCCCGGCCGGTGTTTTTCAACTCGATCCAGTCGCCGGCTTCTCCGTCGTCATCCCTCAAGCCGTCACGATTGGCAGCAAGGATTTCGTTGATCACCACTTGGCCAGATTCGTGGTCGGTATCGACGTTGTAATGCCAGCCCTCCGGCACGAGCGGATTCGGCTCCGACGCCAAGTCGGTGATGCCGTGATCCGCCACCCAGGCGATCGTCACAATGCCGCCCCCAGCCGGCTCGAACTCAATTTGCCACGGCCCGCTGGCCACGCCGGCAATCGACGCCGGCGCCTGGCCATTCACCCGTAAGTCAGCCGCATCGAGTCCGCGGATCGGTTCGCTGAAAAACATCCGCACACGGTCCAGCCCGCGCACCGTGCTGCCCGGCGGCGGCAGGATGGTTGTCAGCGTCGGCGGCATGTCATCGACGATGCGGTATCGGTGCGTTGCCGCAGCAGTGGCGGCGGCCATCAGATTGGGCGGACGCGCCGTGTCGGCGATGCCGTGGTCAGGGTTCCACGACAGCATCGCCTCGCCGAGGTCACCCGGCGCAAAAACAAACGTCCATGTGGTGTTGCCGCCGCGAAGCTGCACCGCCGGATCTCCGTCGAGCCAAAGATCGTCGGCATCCACCCCCGTGACCTCCTCGTCAAAACGAACCATGACCTCGCGCAACAGACTGACGTTGCCCGGCGGCGGATCGAGCGACACGACTTTCGGCGGTGACTTGTCCGGCCGGTAACTCCGCAGCTCGGCGTCCATCATGAAATCGCTACTCGTCAGGTTGGTGTTGAATCCCATGATGGCAATCTGGTTTTCGCCATCGACCAGAAACTGAGCAGGATTGTCCAAAGCGAACGTCTCGAAATTGCCGGACTCATGACTAATGCTCGCAAAAGAATCGTGCGTCAGATCAGCCGAGCCACCCACATCGAGCACCTGCTCGCCGTTGAGCCATACCACAAACCCGTCGTCGTAATTCACTAGCAGATCGAGCGCGGAAACCTGCCCGGCATCGGCCACGTTGAACGTGCGACGGAAAAACATCGTCGAGTACACGTTGCGCATGTCAGTCAGCACCGTACCGCCGTTGCCGTCGCCATAACGGATCGGCGTATCGCCGCTTGGCCAAGCGCTATCGTCGAAGGCCTGGCCAGTCCACTCCAAGTCACCACCAGAGGGATGATTGTTGCCTTTGTAGTAGAGCCACTTGGCCCCGCTCTCGAACAGCGTCTCGGCCCGGAGACCGCTGCCAAGCACAGCACCCGCCACGAGTGCCAACGCGGCCAACGCAAACGGATTTATTTTCATGGTTGGAGGTTTATTTCCCCTTCTTCCGATTCATCGCCATCACACTAAGCCCGCCAAAAATGGTTCCGGAACCGCCAGTAATAATGCGCTTCACCGGCAGACCGGTCTTGGGATCCTTCTTCAGCGGATTGTCACTCATCCGCTGCTCGATCTCGAAGCGGCGAACTTTTTGTCCCTTTTTCTTGGGAATCGTCTCGTAAGTGTAAACAGGCATTTCGATTAAACTAAAATTCGCCACCCAGCCTATCGAACCGCCGGAGTGAATCAATCACATATCTTCCCGCTCAACGATTTGCGTTAACAATGGCCGGCAAACGCTATTAACAAATGCCGAAACGAACTCGTTCAGGGACCACTTGGTCAAGCGAGATTAGTCGTGAAGCATCTCAGCCGACTGAAAGGGTGACGAGAGAACTGCCCGCACACCGGCAAATCGAACAAGATCAAAAACCAGCAGAAGCAACAAAGCACATACTCTCAAAAGCACCACATACAAACCACCCCCTGTTCGATCCCCTACATGTCAACAACAAGAACTAACCTTTTACGACTTGGACGCGTTACTGGACGATGGTTTTGAAGGCTTGGTGAGCTCGCACCGGATCCCAAGCAGCATCGGTTTTCATCTCGCCGACCTCCATACCAAGCGGCTTGCCCTTGAGAGTGTTGAGCAACTCTATACATTGGTCCACTTGGCCAAGCTGCAAATAAATGATCCCCATCTGGATATGAATCCGCTGGGCGTTAATAGCGTTTTTGCCGAGCGGATACAGCGCCATGGCCTGGCGCCCTCTCATGACGGCCTGTTCCGCGTCGCCGCGCATGGCATAGACCAATCCCATGTTCATCTGTATCCGAGGATCAATCGGGTTTTCGTTAGCCATGCGCTTTAGCATCTTGAGGCTTGTCTCCAATTCGGCCTTCATTTTGTCAGACTCCCCCATCCGCTCGTAGACGAACGCCCGCGCGAGCGCCTTGGGAATCACTCGGCTCTGCGATAAAAACGGATCCTCCTTGATGGCCTCGATCGCTTTGAGTGATACGGCGTAGTTGCCCCGTGCAAGTTCGAAGCGATGTTCGTGAATCAGGAACTTGTCCAGACCGACGATCCCCTGCGCCTCCTTCAGGAACGCCAAGGCTGTTTCCACGTCGCCGTCACGCGCCCAGATAGCATCAATCTTGAGGCCGTAATAATCAGCGGTATCGTTGAGAAGAATGGCACGATTCAAAAACTCGATGGCTCGGTCAAAGTTCTTGGCGACGATATGGGTGAATCCCATCTCGCGTAAAATGAGATCAGACTGCGGGTTCAACTCGAGCGCCTTGTCCATGCTATCGAACGCCAGAGGGAGATCACCCTTGGCGCGCTGCACCCACGCGATGTCCTCGATATGTTGCGAGGCGCTTGGCTCCATTGTCTGTGCAAGCCTAAACTCAATCAGCGCCTTGTCAAACTCGCCAAGTCCCCAGTAATGCAAATAGCCCTTGGCCGTGTGCACCATCGCGGCCTCCGGGGCCAACTCGACCGCCCGTTCGACGCTGGCCTTGGCCAAGGCCAGCCGCGCATCCGTATGGTCGATTCCCGACCAGTAGTAGCCCAAGTGGCACAACGCGATGATGGCGTGGACTTCCGCGAAGGTTTCATCCAACTGAACCACCTTCTCCGCGAGGGCGAGATTAACGTCGAGTTCGCGCTTGTCGATGTGCACAATGCCACGCTGGAGCAACACGAGATAATGCTCATACGCCTTCATGTTCTGCGTAGGCTTGCGGGCGATCTGCTTCTGCTCCTGCTGGGTTAAATTGGCTTCAAGATAGCGGGCGATGTTCGTGGCCACACGCGTCTGCACGTCGAACAACTCGCTGAACTGACCATCGTGCGTCTCCGACCAGAGATGCCGGTCCTCCCGAGCATCGATCAACTGCACAACGATCCGAACCTGCTCCCCGGAACGCTGCACCGAACCCTCCAGTACATGGGCGACGCCAAGCCTACTGGCGATCTCCGGCGACGTTGGCCGATTGTCGCCCTTGAACGACATGACCGACGTGCGACTTATCACCTTCAGTTCGCCGATCTTCGATAACGTGGCGGTGATCACCTCGGTGAGGCCATCGGCGAAATTTTCCTCCGCCTCTCCTTGGGCAAAATTATCAAACGGCAGCACGGCGATCGATTTCGGCGGGATGGCACTCAAGTCCACACCGCCGCTTGGCCTGAGGAACAGCATTACGACCAGCGCCAGCACGACCGCTGCCACCGCGATGGGCAGCACCGACGATTTGCGCTTGGCCAAGCGCCCGGGCGCCTCAGTCTTGCCGTGACTGGTACCGACAGGCAAACCATCATTGGTGACACAAAACACCTCAAACTCAATGTCGATGCCCTTGAACTTGGGGAAACCGATGCTCTGCGTGGACAGATCGGCGTGGTGCGCGATATCGCGCTGCACCTTGTCGGACACAGCAATCCCGCCTGGAGGCGCGACCGTCTCGACACGCGAGGCTATGTTTACGCCGCTGCCGAGGATATCATTCTCCGTCTGCACTACATCGCCCTGATGCACTCCGATTCGTAGCACGAGGTTCTCGATTTCCCGAACAGCTTTCTGGATACCTATCGTGCAGCGCACCGCGTCGTACGAACTGGGAAAACTCAGCAGCAACCCGTCGCCCATCTCCTTGAGCCATTGTCCGCCAGACTCCTGCACAATCGGCTGGACGATCTGTTTTTGCATCGCGAGCAACTTGAGCGCCTTAACCTCATCACCCTCCGTGAGCTTAGAAAATCCGACGATATCGGTAAAAACAATAGCGGCCAAGCGGCGTGTATGATGTGGCGTGTCCACGGAAACTGTCCGAAAAAACCGTAGCCGCATGGCCAAGCGCATAAAAGAAAAACCGGCGGGCGCCATGGACTTCCGGTTCGCCTTTGCCAAGCGGGACGGCTTTCCCTCAGATTTCCCGCCGCTTTCGGGAATGAACGTTTACCTCTACGGCAAATTTTATAGCGAGCAAAACGCGAAAGTGTCGGTGTTTGATCACGGGCTGCTTTATACGACGACGGCATGTCCAGAGGCATCCGGGGATGCCACGGCCGGGTGTTCATAAAGGGATCAGTAGCAGGAACTGGCAGTTAGCTGATTGTCTAAGCCGCCGGAGCAGAAGTTAAACGGGGAACTGCCAAATAAACTGTTCCGAGGTCAATAACGAGGGGAGGCAAGCACACAGAATCGGGCAATAATAGTCAATTAATCAGCAGCTTAGGATAGGATAAGAACTTGAGAGCAATGTCTACTTGTGCACGTGCATATAGACAATATATGGAACCTAACCTGAATTACCCCATATAGACGGTTGTTCTGTTTGCATATTGAAGTTATTGGCTTATTCTATTTTTCGGCAATAAGGAAATTAAATACTCAACCAGATAAAAGAGAAAAATGAAGAAAATAATTCGTTATACGATAATAGGGAGTTGCCTGTTGGCATCTGCAACTAAAGCGGAGAAGCCAGTTGCGCCGGTAAACGTACAATCCAATCAAGCTGTGCTGGATGTGAAAGGAATGGTCTGTGCGCACTGCGCCAAGGCCGCCCACAAGCAATTGGCTGGTGCCGCCGCCTTGGATCAAAGCCTGCTCCAGAATGGTCTACATATTGATATCGACAAGAAACAGATCGTGATGGCGTTGCTCCCGGGCAAGTCTGTCGACTACCACGAGTTGCAGGAAGCTGTTGAAGAAAGTGATTGTGAATTGCTCCGTCTGCATATGCGTTTGCAGGGGCGATTGGAGAAGAAGGGCGATCGTCTTGTGCTCATCGAAAACGGAACAGGCAAGTCATATCCCATAACTCTCCCCCGGGAAGATCAGCTTACTTGTGACGGGAATGATGAATACCTGGCGTGGTATCATGTAGCCAGCATGGCCTGTGCAATGGGAAATCTGGAGGAGTCAAAAAAATCCCTTAGAAAAGCTGTTGAATTAGGCGGTGATGAGGTGATGTTGATGGCCCTTAGGGATGCAAGATTGCAGAAGTTGTGGACGGGGCAGCAGACTACTTTGCAGGTGGGAATCCAGTGGGATCGCGATGAGGAAGTCGCAAAAAAGAAGTCGATGCACGTTGTGGCGGAGCGAGTGATTGAGTTAAACCCCTGATGTCATCAGGAATCGGTTTTGCTTACTGGGCACTGTCGGTGCGGGAGCAAAACCTTATGCTTGTGACCGGTATCCGTAGGGAGTCGACCTGGGCGACAGGATGTTGCCGGTGCCCGAGAAACTGATTATGTAAAGGGCTCAATTGTTGTTGTTGAAAAGTAGCCCGTCACTCGGTGGCGTACCCTACAATAGTAAGTGGATGGCGCAGTTGAGACTTCCCGGATGCAATCGATCTACGATCCATGTCACTGTTTGCACGGTCTCTATCCCTAACCGAACCGCAATCTCCACTTTATCCGAAACCTCTGGGAAATTTGTCCAGACCATTCTCACTTAAATCGTCGTTGGCGTAATTCCTCCGCCATAATTCGTTCGGCTTTCTCTCTTTCACCCTCTAAACACTCACGTAATGTTCAACACCTCTGCGCTCACTCACATGAATCAAAAGTTCCTTGCTAAACTTTTCCTCCCCAAGACACCAGTCGCGACGAATGCACTGGTAATCGTCACCGTCCGCTGACATCCGACGCATTTCAAGTGGACATAATCACAGACCTTTTTCGGATTAGCCATTGCCAGAGCCATCGACAATGAACGATTCCTGCGACTCATCACGTGATAAATCTCACCGAGATACTCAATGCGAAGCTTGCAACACTCCACCGGGAGTAATCACTTGTCACCAACAAGAATTGACCCTTCCGCTGAACGGATCGGATCAATCAAATCATTCCTGTTTTATGATAAACTCGGAAAAACGGCTTGTTTTTTCTTTAAACAACGTATTGACTCGCTTTTGGTTTTTGGTAGTGTTCCCGCCCCTTTGCTTCCGAGGGGATTCTGAATGAAGACCTATTTACCAAAGATCGACAAGCTAAACCGCACGATCGACGAGCAGCCGCGAAAGTGGCACATCATTGATGCCGACGGGGCCGTACTGGGCAAGGTAGCCACCAAGGCGGCTGGCATTTTGCGCGGTAAAAACAGGCCAACCTTCACGCCGCACCTCGACACCGGCGACTTCGTCGTCGTGATCAATGCGGAGAAAGTGGTGTTAACCGGCAAAAAGGAAACGGAGAAAGTGATGACCACTTACTCCGGCTGGCGCGGCGGCCTGAAGAAATTTTCACCGGCAGACGTCCGAGCGAAGCATCCGGAACGGCTCGTTGAGAAAGCTGTCAAGGGCATGATCCCGCGCAACCGACTGGGGCGGCAGATCATCAAGAAACTCAAGGTGTACGCCGGGCCGGATCATCCGCACAAGGCGCAGGCGCCGACAGCACTCGAACTGGCTTAACACAGATTTTTTATATGGCTCAAACTGAGGAATTTTTGGGAACAGGCCGCCGCAAGACAGCGGTAGCCCGCGTGCGCCTGTCAGCCAACGGCTCCGGCAAAATCACCGTCAACGGTCGTGCCGTGGAGAATTACTTCACCGTCGAGAACCAGCGCACCATTGCGGTGCAGCCGCTCGAAACGGTTGAGATGAACGAGAAAGCCGACGTCCGCGTGAGAGTCGCTGGCGGCGGCATCGCCGGCCAGGCCGGTGCAATGCGGCTAGGCATAGCCCGCGCGCTTGAGAAGTATGACGGCGAACTCCGGCAACCGCTCAAGGATGCCGGCCATCTTTCCCGTGACCCGCGCAAGAAGGAGCGAAAGAAGCCCGGCCAACCCGGCGCCCGGAAACATTTCCAATACAGCAAACGCTAAATTGTTACCCTTTTCGAGCCCCGCTGGTTGAAACGCTGGCGGGGCTTTCTGTTTTTCGGTACTATCATCTCAAGCAACCTCGGCCAAGCGTGGCCGCAATAGTTAAACCATTATGTCAGGGACAAAAATCAACGCAGCAGTCGTGGGTGCCTCCGGTTACTCCGGCGAGGAACTGGTGCGCCTGCTGCTCGGGCATCCGCACGTCAACCTTTCGGTGCTGACCTCGCGGCAGTATGCCGACCAGCCGCTGACATCTGTTTTCCCTCGCTTCGCCGGATACGTCGGAGCAAGTGACTTGGCTTTCTCCGAGCCGTCGATTGACCATTTGGCCGACAAAGCCAAAGCCGTTTTTCTCGCCCTGCCCCACGGCGTCGCTGCCGAGTTTGCCGTGCCGCTGGCCGAGCGCGGCGTGACGGTGATCGACCTGAGTGCCGACTTCCGACTCAACAGCGCCGACATTTACAATGAGTTTTACGGCAACGAACACCCCGCGCCGGAGTGGCTGGCAAAGGCCGTTTACGGCCTGCCGGAAATCCGTCGCGACGCCATCGCCGACGCGACGCTCATCGCCTCACCCGGCTGTTACCCGACAAGTATTTTGCTGCCTACCATTCCACTGCTCGAGGCCAACTTGATTGACCCCGAGCAAATCATCGCCGACTCGCTAAGCGGCGTGAGCGGCGCCGGACGGAAGACCGACGTGCCGTTCCTTTACGTCGAGTGCAATGAGAGCCTCCGGCCGTATGGCGTGCCGAAGCACCGGCATCTCTCCGAGATCGAACAGGAACTAGGCTTGGCCAACGGCTCGCCGATCACCGTTCAGTTCACGCCGCACTTGGTTCCGGTGAACCGCGGGATTCTCACCACACTTTACCTCACCCCAGCGCCTGGCCAATCGGAGGACTTCAACCAATGGACGGACGCCGTCGCCGGTTGCCTGACCAAGCGCTACGCCGACGAACCGTTCGTGCGGCTCACCGGTAGCGAGCGGTTACCGGACACCAAAAACATTGCCGGCACAAACACGATCGAAATCGGCTGGGCCGCCGATCCTCGCACGCAGCGACTGCGCGTCTTCAGCGCCGAGGATAACTTGGTGAAAGGCGCCAGCGGACAGGCAGTGCAGTCGTTCAACATCCGGTTCGACCTTGACGAAACCGCCGGCCTGCCGATCTGAGACATGGCCAAGTTCAAAAAAATTAGTGGATCGATCACAGCGCCACTTGGCTTCCGGGCGGCTGCTCTATTCTGTGATGTCAAGACACTCGGCACCGGTAAAGGCAGC
>Ga0163108_10001643_pt1 | contig 16313 bp, 22 predicted proteins | sample Fk1155metaG_FD_109644 | JGI IMG/M metagenome (GOLD analysis project Ga0163108, IMG submission 109644) | Marine microbial communities from the Central Pacific Ocean - Fk160115 155m metaG | ecosystem: Environmental > Aquatic > Marine > Oceanic > Photic zone | place: The Central Pacific Ocean...
CTTTAGCCCCTTTAATCAATATCTTTTTCAACATCTTTTTTTACAATATAAATAGATTGATCTTATATTTGCCCTATAAATATGCTATATAATCTTTTATTCACTAATAATAAACCCTAAGAACTATGTCAGGAAGTTTAAATAAAGTACAATTAATAGGAAGACTAGGTGCTGATCCTGAAATCAAGCAAATGGTTAATGGAAAAAACGTCGCAAGATTAAGCATTGCTACCAGTCAAAGCTGGAAAGATAAGTCTACAGGTGAAAGAAAAGAAAAAACAGAATGGCATAGGGTTGTAATTTTTAACGAAGGATTGGTTAATATAGTACAACAATATTTAAAAAAAGGAGCCAATGTCTATATTGAAGGTCAGCTAAGTACCAGAAAATGGAAAGATGAAAAATCTGGACAAGACAAGTACTCAACAGAAGTTGTTCTTCAAGGTTACAATTCGTCTTTAACAATGTTGGGAGGAAAAAACACCTCTAATAATTCAAACGAAATTTCCCAAGAAAAGAGTTCTTTACCAAACGATAAAACATCTCAAGATAATTCGGATCTTGATGATGAGATTCCATTTTAAATAAATGCAAAAGTCAGAAGTAAAAAAGAATTCTAATTATAAGCCAATTTTTGTTCATCAAGAAATGAGCACTTCTTATCTTTCTTACGCGATGAGCGTAATTGTTAGCAGAGCTCTTCCAGATGTAAGAGATGGATTGAAACCCGTACATAGAAGAATTATTTACGCAATGTATAAAGGAGGCTATGATTGGAGTAAGCCATTTAGAAAATCAGCTAGAATCGTTGGTGATGTTATTGGTAAATACCACCCTCATGGAGATCAAGCGGTTTATGATGCTTTAGTTAGGTTGGTACAAGATTTTTCAATGAGCTTACCATTAATTGAAGGACAAGGAAATTTTGGTTCTATAGACGGCGATCCTGCTGCCGCGATGAGATATACGGAAACAAAATTATCAAAAGTGTCACAATTTTTAACAGAAGGATTAGAAAAAAATACTATTGATTATAGAAATAATTACGATGAAACAGAAAGAGAGCCAACTGTTTTACCGTCTCAATTTCCAAACCTTCTTGTAAATGGAGCTGGAGGAATTGCCGTGGGAATGGCGACAAGTATACCCCCACACAATCTGGGAGAAATAATTGATGGGACTATTGGTTTTATCAAGAATAACGATATTACAATATCACAACTAATGAAATTTATACCTGGCCCTGATTTTCCAACCGGAGGAATAATTATTGGAAGAGATATAATTAAACAAGGCTACAACAAAGGTAGAGGATCATTTAAAATCAGAGGTGAAATCGGAGAAGAAAGTTTAAAAAATGGAAAATCAAGACTGGTTATTAAGTCTATTCCATATCAAGTAAACAAATCTGTTTTAAATGAAAAGATAGCGGATCTATCTAGACAAAAGAAAATTGAAGGCGTTAGTGATATAAGGGATGAATCTAATAGGGATGGAATAAGAGTTGTAATTGATCTAAGACGCGGAGTTGAGCCTGAAACGATTAGAAGGCAGCTTTACAAATTAACAAGTGTAGAGTCTTCATTTGGTTTTAATACACTAGCAATAGTTGAAGGCAAACCAAAAATATTAAATTTAAAAGAATTTATCTCTCAATTTGTATCTTTTAGAGAAAAAACAGTTTTAAGAAGAGTTAAGCATGATTTAAAAAAAACCGAGGAAAGAGCCCATATTTTGATTGGTATAGCTACTGCGGTTGAAAATATTGATCCAATAATCAAAATTATTAAAGGATCAAAAGACACTGAAGCTGCGAAGAAAAATTTATTAAACAAGAAATGGTCAATACGAAAAAGCTCTAAATTAGTTTCAATAATTGAAAGAAAAAAAAATATTTCAAAATATCAATTAAGTGAATTACAAGTAAATTCGATACTTGAATTAAGACTTCAAAAATTAACTGCTTTTGGAATCAATGAGATTGAAACTGAAATAAAAAAATTATCTGACTTGATAATTTATTATAACAAAATTCTTAAATCTAAAAAAGAATTGTTTGTTCTAATTACAAAAGAACTTGAAGATATAAAATCTAGATTTTCTGTTAAAAGAAGAACTAAAATAATGGATACCGTTTTAAATTATAACATTGAAGAAACAATACAAAAAGAAGCTGTCGTTATTAATATTACAAACCAGGGATATATAAAAAGAGGATCTCTTTCTTCAGTTAAAACACAAAAAAGGGGAGGTAAAGGTAAAACAGGCATTACAACTAGAGAAGAGGATTTTGTTGTAAGAATATTATCTGGAAACTCTCATAGCCAAGTTTTGTTTTTTTCAACACAAGGGCTTGCTTATAAATTAAAAGCGTGGAAGATACCCAAGGGAAGTCTTTCCTCTAAAGGAAAATCATTATTTAATTTACTTCCCCTTAAAAACAATCAATCTATAACTTCAACTTTGTTATTGCCTGAGAATGAAAGTGAATGGAAAGATCTTTACGTTGTTTTTGCTACTGCAAAAGGAAAAATTAGAAAAAACTCTTTAATTGACTTTTTGAATGTAAATGCAAGCGGGAAGATAGCAATGAAGCTTGATGAAAATGATAAAATAATTGGTGTTGAAAAATCTAAAGAAGATCAAGATGTAATTTTAGGAACAAAGTTTGGAAAATGTATAAGATTCATGTCAAAAAAACTAAGATTATTTAAAGGAAGATCGTCAAAAGGGATAAGGGGAATAAACCTGCCAGAGAATGATAGTGTGATGTCCTTATCAATCATTGATAACAAAAAAAATGCATCCGATATTTCTAAAAAAAATGCTTCAAAAAAACAAAGTATTGATAAATATATTCTATCAATTACTGAAAATGGTTATGGAAAAAGAAGCTCACTTCATGATTTTAGAGTGACCAATAGAGGAGGAAAAGGAATTATTGGAATCGTTAATTCAAAAAGAAATGGAAATGTTACATCTAATTTGATTGTCTCTGGAGAAGACGAAATAATACTATCTACCGACAAGGGCAGAGTTATAAGATGTCAGGTAAAAGAAATAAGAATAGCAGGTAGAAATACGCAAGGCGTAAGAATCATTAAATTATCGGGTGAAGAAAAAGTTGTATCGGCTATTAAGATAGAAGATAATATAGAATAATGTCAAAGACTGCTATTTACCCGGGAACTTTTGATCCAATCACCTTTGGTCATATAGATGTTATTAAAAAATCTCTAAAAATTGTTGATAAATTAATAGTTGCCACAACTGACAATATTGAAAAAGATTATTTATTTACAATTGACGAGAGAATGGAGATATTAAAGAAATCACTATTTAACGATTTACGTTTAAACAAAAATAAAATAAAAATTATCTCATTTGATGATTTAACCATAAAAATTTGCAAAAAATATAAGGCTTCAATTATTGTCAGGGGATTGAGAGCTGTTTCTGATTTTGAATATGAATTTCAGTTGGCAGGAATGAACAAAAAACTTGACAAAAATATAGAAACCATTTTTTTAATGTCCGATATTGAAAACGAGATAATTTCTTCTAAATTTATAAAAGAGATAGGAAAACTTAAGGGCGATTTAAAAAGATTTGCTACAAAATCTGCTATTAAAGCAATTAGATCTAAATTTTAGTGAAAAAAGTTTTTTTAGTTAATATTTTTATTTTTTTATTTTTTATGAATGCAGAGTCTATAGAAAACAAAATGATTTTAAAACTTGAGGCAGGAAATGTTGAAATAGAATTATTTCCTGATGCTGCCCCAAATCATGTAAAAAGAATTATAACGCTTGCAAAAAACAATGAATATGACGGAGTGGTTTTCCACAGAGTTATAGATGGTTTTATGGCTCAAACAGGAGATGTAAAATTTGGAAATTCAAAAAATTTTAATCCCAAACTTGTTGGAACGGGAGGTTCATCCTTGCCTGACTTAAAGGCTGAATTTAGTAATATAGCGCATGAGAGAGGAACTTTGTCTATGGCAAGATCAATGGACCCAAATAGTGCTAACAGTCAATTTTTTATATGTTTTGATTCTGTTCCGCATTTGGACAGACAGTACACAGTTTTTGGTAAAGTAGTTAAAGGAATGGAATTTGTAGATAAAATAAAAAAAGGGGACGGATCAAACGGGACAGTTTCCAATCCAGATAAAATTTTAGATATTACGTTTGGCAAGTAGAGTTAATGAATTCAAAAAAAAATTTTTTTGAATTAATTAAAAAAAATAATCAAGCTCGATTAGGAAAAATAAAAACTTCTCGTGGTACAATAGATACGCCTGCCTTTATGCCTGTAGGAACCCAAGGTACAGTTAAAAGTATTTTTGTTGACGATATTCTAAAAACTAACACTCAAATTATTCTAGGAAATACTTACCATCTATATTTAAGACCGGGTTTAGAGGTATTAGAAAATATTGGTGGACTACATCAATTTATGAATTGGAAAAAACCAATCTTAACAGACTCAGGCGGTTTTCAAATAATGTCTTTGTCTAAATTTAGGAAAATTGATAAAGAAAAGGGTGCAATTTTTTCATCTCACATTGATGGAAAAAAAATAATTTTAAGTCCTGAAAAAAGTATACAAATTCAAAAGACTATTAATTCTGATATTCTTATGGTGTTAGATGAATGCCCAAAATTAACTAATGATAAAAAAATAATTGCAAAAGCAATTGATGTTTCTACTGATTGGGCAAAAAGATCAAAAAAAGAATTTAATAATGCTGACAAAAAAGCTCTTTTTGGAATTATTCAAGGAGGTTTGTTTCAAGATCTAAGAATTGAGAGTTTAGAAAAGTTATTGGAAATAAATTTTGACGGATATGCTTTGGGAGGGTTAGCGGTAGGAGAAAAACAAGACGAAATGTTCAAAATATTAGACGATGTAACAAAAAAAATGCCAGAAGATAAACCCAGATACTTAATGGGTGTTGGAACGCCCTCAGATATACTTGGTGCTGTAAAATCTGGAATAGATATGTTTGATTGTGTGATGCCTACCAGATCAGGAAGAACTGGTTTGGCCTTTACTTGGGAAGGAAAAACTAATCTTAGAAACTCTAAATTTAAAAATGATAAAACCCCTTTAGATAAAAATACCCAAATTAGAAATTTAAACAAGTATTCCAAAAGTTATTTAAATCACCTCACCAATACTAATGAAATTTTAGCATCGATGATTATATCTCTTCATAATATAAATTTTTACCAAGAATTTATGAAAGAAATTCGAAAATCAATTACAAATGGAACATTCAATGATTTTTACAAAGAAAATATAAACAGGTATAAATAAACACTTGTTAATTATTTATTAGGAGCATTTGTTCTCATTTTTTGTCTTAAACTTTGTAAAAAAGATTGAAGAAAATTACCTCTCTCTATTTGATTGTCAGTTTCGACTTTAGTGAATTTATAATCTTTCATATTTTTTTTGTTATAAAACAACTTTTCTTCTAAAATTCCATATTTATTAAATTTTACCACCAAAACGTTATTGTTTAGCAAAACATTTTTGCCCAGCTTATATATTCTGCCCTTAGTTTTTGTTCTCTCAATATAGATCCATGTGTTCTCTTCTTTAATGGATTTGGAGTGTGGTTGCCCAAGGTTGTCAATGACATCATTTTTATTACTAACATTTACTTCTAATAAATCCTGTCTATTTTCAAGATACATAATACCATGACTTTTTATCACCTTGTTTCTTTGACAATTAGATAAAAAAACAGATAAAAATACTACTATAACTAAAAAATAGAAATGTTTGCTTTTTATAAAAAACATAACAACCAACTTTATAACAAATTAATAGGATTATCACGAAATAAATTCTTTTATGAAAATATTAAACTTTCTGATGATTTTGAGACAAGAATATTATTAATTTTTTTTCATTTAGCCATCATACTCAAAATAGCAAAAGGTACTGAATATAATAAAAAATCACAAGAAATTTTTGACAATATCTTTCTAAACATAGAATACCATATAAGAGAATTAGGATACGGAGATGTTTCTGTTAACAAAAAGATGAAAAGTCTAAATAAAATTTTTTATGATATTTTACTAAAGTTAAATAAGGAAAAATTATTGTTTAGTAGAAACACAAATCTATTAAAAAAATATTTTTTTACAAAAGACAAAATCCAAGAGGAAAAAATGCTTAAATTGGCAGAATATCTAAGAAAATTTAAAGATTTTTGTTTTGATTTGGATGTTAATATTATGCTAAATGGGTCTATAGATTTTAAATATAGGTAAAACCATGGCTGTACCAAAGAGAAAAACCTCAAAGTCCCGAAGAAACAAGAGAAGATCTCACCACAAGATAGTTGGTGCAAATGTTATAGAGGATAAAAAAACAGGCGAATATAAACTGCCTCATCACGTTGACCTGAAGTCTGGATTCTATAACGGAAAAAAAATTTTAGATAAGTAATCTATTTTTTAATTTTTAATCTTAATGAAGGAAAAAGTAAAAATTTCAATTGATTTAATGGGAGGAGAAAATTCTCCTAACAAGACTCTTGAAGGTATAGATCTTTTTATTAAGAGAAATAAAAAACCTGACGATTGTTTTTTTTATTTATTTGGAGATAAAAAAATAGTTGATGAAAAGATAAAAAAAATTTCACTTATAAAAAATAACTACGAATTAATCGATACGAAAATTATCGTATCTGACGATCTATCACCATTGTCAGCGATTAAAAAAGGGAAGGGATCCAGTATGTGGAATGCTATTGAATCTCAAAATTCTTTAGGCTCAGACATTTCCTTGTCAGCCGGTAATACCGGAGTTTTTTTAGTTATGTCAAAAATGATATTAAAAACTTTAGAAGGTGTAGACAAGCCTGCTTTAGCTGGTTTGTGGCCAAATAAAAAAAAAAACATGAACGTTGTGCTTGACCTGGGTGCAAATGTTGAATGCAGTGAAAAAAATTTAGTTGATTTTTCAGAAATGGGCTCAGCACTCTATCAATCTTTGAATCCAAGTGAAAAAGCAAAAGTTGCTTTATTAAACATAGGATCAGAAGAAATCAAAGGAACCGAATTGCTTAAAAATACCTATTCAAAGTTAAAAATCCTGGACTCCATGGGTGATTTTGAATTTGTTGGCTACATAGAAGGAAACCAAATAACCGATTCAAAATCTAACGTAGTTGTAACAGACGGTTTTAGTGGAAACATTGCTTTAAAGACAGCGGAAGGTACTGCTAATTTTTTAATCGACAATTTAAAACAGGCATTATCCAGCAGCATTCTTTCTAAATTTTCAACTATTTTTTCATATTTTGCTCTCAAGCAGTTTAAAAACAAACTTGATCCGCGAAAATATAATGGCGCTATATTTTTAGGGTTGAACGGACCGGTTGTAAAAAGTCATGGAGGAACCGACGCATTAGGTTTTTCCTACTCACTAGAACTATGCTATAAAATTGCAAAGGGAAATATGATGAAAAAAATTAAAGAGAATTTAAATCATATTAAGAAAATCAAAGATGAAGAGAAATAATATTAACAAAAATGATATTTTAGAAAATATAAAACATCATCATGGTCTGCCAATAAGCTTTTCAGAAAAAATCTTTAATTTTATTTTTGATATTATACTTGAAGGGCTTGAGAGAGACGGTAGATTAAAAATAGCAGGTTTTGGAACTTTTAAAATTTTAAATAAGAACGTTAGGACGGGAAGAAATCCAAAAACAAAAGTAAAATATCAGATAAAATCTAGGAAAGTTGTTGTTTTTTCTCCTTCTATAGAAACCAAAAATAAAATTAATGGAAAAAACTAAGGAAGCATATAAAACTATCAGCGAAGTTGCTCAAGAAATTGGTTTAAGAAATAAAAAAAATAAAAAATTAAACACCCATACTTTGAGATTTTGGGAGAAACATTTTAAACAAATTAAGCCGAAAATATTATCGGGTAATAGAAGGTATTATTCTGAAAAAGACGTAGAGTATCTAAAATTAATTTATAGCCTGCTTAAAAACAAAGGTTTTACAATTAATGGAGCAAAAAAGGCATTAAATGATCCTTCATTAAAACTTGACGATACTTTGTTTTCTAGTGTAAATAAGAAAAATTTTGGTAGCTCAATAAAAGTTAAAGCAGACAAAATTAAAAATATTATTAAAAAAATTAAAAGAACAAACTAATGGCAAAAAAAAGCTCAATCAAAGTAAGGCTAGTTCCTGAAAAAAAGCCGGATAGTCCTTTTTATTATTATGTTAAAAAACCTTCAAAAGGTGAAAAGGTTAAAGTAAAACTAAAACTAAAAAAATATAATCCCGATACTAGAAAACACGAATATTTTATCGAAAAAAAACTTCCGCCACACAGCAAGTAATCTATTTTTTTTTAAATTTTCTATATTCAAAATCAATATAAGCTTTGATCATACTTAACCAAATCATTTTGGTGAGCTTTACATCAATTTTCTTTTTTAATGACTTTCTTTTAATATCTCTTAAAATTTTTTTTATTCTGATTTTGTCAACTATCTGGTTTTTATTGCTCTTTTTTTTAAGGATCTGATTTACCAATTTAGTTCTAATTTTTATAATATTAAGGAGCCTATTGTCTAAAGAATCTAGTTTTCTCCTCACTCTATTAATTGTTTTATTTTTCTCTAGCGACATAAATGTTATTAATTTTTTTAATGATAATATATAACAAATAAATGCAAATTTTGTTAAGAAAAGAATTTTCAAATTCGGTATATTATTGGTTATTATCAATATTAATTCTTATAGGATTAATTGTAATTGTTGGTGGATTAACAAGACTGACCGATTCAGGCTTGTCCATTACAAGATGGGATGTTGTATCCGGTATTTTTCCTCCTTTTTCTGAGAGAGCATGGGATGAAGCTTTTAATTTGTACAAAAAGATACCACAATTTTATCTTGCGAAATCTGATATCACTATGTCGGAATTTAAAACAATTTATTATTGGGAATATTTTCACAGAATTCTTGGAAGAGTTTTAGGCTTGGTATTCGTAATTCCTTTACTTTTTTTCTATTATAAAAAAGTTTTTACTAAAGAATATAATAAAAAATTTTTATTACTATTCTTGTTAATTCTTATCCAAGGAACCGTAGGATGGTATATGGTAAAAAGCGGTTTAGTTGAAGATATAACCGTAAGTCATTACAGATTAGCCGTTCATTTAAATTTAGCATTAATTTTATTTTCAGCAACATTTTGGTATTTATTAAATCTAAAAAATCTAAAAAATAAAATATTTTTTAATTTTTCAAAAAAAAGTATTTATTTAAAAATATTTATTTTATCAATTTTTCTACAAATAACCTTTGGAGCATTTACTTCAGGGCTAGATGCTGGCATGATTTATCAAACCTGGCCATTAATGGACCAAAATTATTTTCCAGACGATATTACTTTTGACAATAATATACTTGATTTTTTTAATCAGGCCTCATTCGTTCAATTTGTTCATAGAAATCTTGCGTATCTAATTCTTGTTTATACGCTTACAATTTTATTTTTTGTTTTATACAAACATAGAACACATTTGTATAATGCGGTTTTTCTTCTTGTATTTATAATTTTTATTCAAGCGTTTCTAGGGATTGTTACTTTATTGAGTGGAGCAAATATTGTTTTTGCATCAATGCATCAACTTTCTACAATTTTTTTATTACTTTCCTCGATTTATTTTTATTATAAATCTTTAATTCAATAGTTTTTATTGACATAATAAATAATAACTTGTAATTATCGCCAGGTTCATATGACACCTTTTATAAAGAAAAAAGAAATAAAAAATGACTGGTATTTGGTTAATGCCGAAAACCTAGTAGTTGGTAGATTGGCCGCATACATCTCTCAAGTATTAAGAGGAAAAAACAAGGCAAAGTTTAATCCAAACCAGGATAATGGGGATTTTATTATCGTTACAAATATTGAAAAAATTAAATTTACTGGAAAAAAATTTGAAAATAAAAAATATTACAAACACACTGGCTATCCTGGAGGTCTTAAAGAAACATCTCCTCAAAACTTGCAGAGAAAAAATAAATCCCAAGACATTTTAAAATTTGCAGTTAAAAGAATGTTGCCTGGCGGTCCATTAGCAAAAAAACAATTAAGCAAACTCAAAATGTATTATGGAGACAAACATCCTCACTCCACACAGAATCCAATAGAGATAAAATTTTCAGAATTGAATAAAAAAAATTACATCAAAACTTAATGGAAACAGCAATTACAGAAAATAATAAAAATATTGGTAAAAAAATTAAACCTGATTTTAAAGATAGCAATTATGCTACAGGTAGAAGAAAAAAATCAATAGCGAGAGTATGGATTAAAAAAGGTTCAGGAAAAATATATGTAAATGGTAAAGAAATGAATCAATACTTCAAAAGACCTGTGCATCAACTAATTGTTGTTATGCCGTTACAAGAAACAAACGTGATTAACCAATTTGACGTGAAGTGTCATGTAAAAGGAGGGGGCTTGTCAGGACAAGCTGGAGCTATCATTCATGGTATTTCAAGAGCTTTAGTGAAAACTGATACTAATTTAAAAAAAACATTGAAGAAAAACAAGTTCACCACAAGAGATTCTAGAAAAGTTGAAAGAAAAAAATACGGACACAAAAAAGCTCGTAGAAGTTTCCAGTTCTCTAAAAGATAAATCATTTATTTTCATTAAGATTAAAAGTGATATAAACAAATTATGTCAGTGAAAAAAATTAATATTGCTGTAGTTGGAGCCACGGGGTATGTGGGCCTTGATTTGATAAAATTTTTGTCAAAACATCCAAGAGTTAAAATCAAATATCTTTGTGCTCAAAAAAAAATAGGAAAAAAAATACAATTTTTTGATAACAGAATTAAGAAAAAACTCCCTAGGATTTCTAATTTAAAATCTGTTAATTGGAAAGAAATAAACATTTTGTTTACTGCTTTGCCAACTGGGGAAAGTCAACTTTTAGCAAAAACTTTAAAAAATAAAAAAGTAAAAATAATTGATTTATCAGCAGATTTTAGACTATCAAATAAATCCTTGTATAAAAAATTTTATAACAATGAACATAAGGCGGTAGATTTAATTAAAAAGTCTATTTATTCCGTTTCAGAATTCGTAAGAAAAGATATAAAAAAATACAAAATTATTGCCTGTCCCGGTTGTTATCCAACATCAATCCAACTGCCTCTTTTACCCTTGATTGAGAAAAATTTGGTAAAAAAGAAGAATATTATAATTGATTCAAAATCAGGCTATTCTGGTGCAGGAAAAAATTTAAAAAAAAGATTTAATCACAAGAATATTTATTCCTCAATACATGCATACGGAATTTTTAAACATAGACACACAAGTGAAATTGATCAAGAATTAAAAAAAATATCAAAATCTAAAGTGAACTATATTTTTGTACCTCATTTAATTCCAACATTTAGAGGCATGCTGTCTTCTATTTATCTTGAATTATCTAAAGGCATATCAGCCAATAAGGTCTTTAAAGAACTAAAAAAATATCACAAAAACAATTTCTTTGTTAAAATATTACCTTTTAACAAAGACCTAGGTACTGAAAATGTTTTAAACACAAATTTTTGTGAAATTTCAGTCTGTACACTTAAAGAAAAAAGAAAAATATTAATATTATCGGCAATAGACAATTTGGTAAAAGGAGCCGCCGGTCAAGCAGTACAGAATATGAATATTCTTTACGGATTCAAAGAAAATTTGGGACTTAAATGAGATTTTTTTTCTTTTTATTATTTTTTCTTGTTAGTTGCGTTGGATTTAATAGTGAAAAAACAAAAAAAATTTATATTTGTGGAGACCACGAATGTAAAAATAAAAAGGAAGTTAGAGATTATTTCGAGAACAATATTTCCGTTGAAGTATATACGGTTACTTCTTCTAAAAAAAAGAGTCAGGATATTGATTTAGTTCAATTAAACATTTCAGACAAAGAGAAGAAAGAATATGTTGCATTAAGCACAAAAGAAGAAAAGATTAAAAAAAAAATAGAGAAGAGAAAAAAGATAGCTAAAATCAATGTTAAAGAAGAAAAAAAAGTAAAAAAAGCACAGAAAAAACGTAAAAAGAAAAAAACTTCCCCAGTTACATTGGTGAGGCTTTGTAAGAATTTACAAGAGTGTGATATAGATGAAGTAGCAAAAATAATTTTAGAAATGGGAAAAAAGAAAGAATTTCCAGACTTAACAGTTAATTAATAGAAAAAAATGAAAAAAAATAAAAAATTAAATATAGCAATTGTTGGTCTGGGAAATATTGGTTTAAATCTTTATCAACATTTAGCAAAAAACAAAAAATCTATTATAGAAAAAAATAATATAAATTTTGAAGTAAAATATGTTTCTGCAAAAAATAAAAATAAAAAACGTAGAATCAATATATCTAAAAAAAAATGGTTAAAAAATTATTTACTTGCCTCACGACTAACTGATGTCGATGTTGTTGTTGAATTAATTGGAGGTGCTGAAGGGGCAGCAAAAAAACTCGTATTTAGCGCAATAAAAAATAAAAAACATGTTATAACAGCAAACAAAGCTTTAATTTCAAAATACGGAGATCAATTAGCATTACTTGCTGAAAAGAAAAAAGTTAACTTAGAATTTGAGGCTGCCGTTGCAGGAGGAATACCAATTATTCGAACTCTTAAAGAAGGTTTGGTTGCAAACAAAACTAGCAGAATTTATGGAATTTTAAATGGAACATCAAATTATATTCTTTCAAACATGGATAAGATGAAAATGGATTTTAAATCAGTTTTAGATAAAGCAAAGAAATTAGGATATGCAGAAAGTAATCCAAAATCAGATTTAAATGGTGAAGATGTAAAATCAAAAATTCAAATTTTATCTTCTCTTGCTTTTAACTGCTTTATTAATAAAAAAAAGATTAATCTTGAAGGCATAGGCAATATTGATGAAATAGATATAAAAAATGCAGAAATTTTAGGTTACAAGATTAAACATTTAGGCCTCAGTGAAATAGAAAATGGAAAATTGATACAAAGAGTCCATCCGTGTTTAATAAAAAAAGAATCTCGGATAAGTAATGTTAACGGTGTTTTAAATGCTGTTATTATCGAAGGTAAACCAATTGGAAAATCTATTCTTCAAGGTGAAGGAGCTGGTCCAGGCCCAACAACATCAGCATTAGTTTCTGATATTTGTTCCGTCCTAAGAGGTAATATAAAATTCCCTTTTTCTATATCTCATTCAAATAGAAAAAAAATAACACCAATAGATTTATCAGAGAAAATATTTTCTTCCTATATCAGATTAGATGTTATTGATAAAAAGGGAGTTTTATCATCTATTACAAAAATAATGTCTAAAAATAAAATTTCAGTAAAAAGATTGATTCAGAATCCTTTCAGAGGAAAAAAATTTGCTTCAATAATTATAATCTCTCACAAAGCAAAAAATAAAAATTTAGTCAAATGTATTAAACAATTGAAAAAAAACAATTTCATTTTAAAAAACCCAAAGTTTATTAGAATAGAAGAGATTTAAAATTGATAGACCCTAAATTCTTAAATAAATTTACTAGAGTTTGTGAGAGAGCAGCTTTCGGTGCTTCAAAATTTAGAGGAAAAAATGACAAGATAGCTGCAGACCAAGCTGCTGTCGATGAAATGAGATCCGAGCTTAACAAAATAGAAATGAAAGGAAAAGTTGTGATAGGTGAAGGAGAAATGGATGAGGCTCCTATGTTATTTATCGGCGAAGAAATTGGTACTGGAAAAGGAGAAGAATTAGAAATAGCCGTTGATCCTTTGGAAGGAACAAACTTTGCAGCAAAAAACTTGCCTAATGCTATCGCTGTTTTGGCAGTTGCAAAAAAAGGAGGTTTATTATCTGCACCGGATACCTACATGGATAAAATTGCTGTTGGAAATGGGCTTCCCAAAAATATTGTTGACCTAGATAATTCTGTTGAAAAAAATATTAAATTGCTTGCGGAAGCTAAAAAAACTAAACCAGAAGGAATTACCGCTTGCGTTCTCAAAAGGTCTCGTCACGATAAAATTATTTCATCTCTAAATTCATTAAATGTAAAAATTAATTTTATCCAAGACGGAGATGTCACAGGAGTTATTTCCGTTGTAGATCCAAATTCATCTGTTGATGTTTATTTAGGTGTTGGAGGAGGTCCCGAGGGTGTATTAGCGGCGGCGGCACTAGATTGTCTAGGAGGACAAATGCAAACAAGACTTGTACTGAGCGATGATGAAGAAATTAACAGGGCAAAAAAATTAGGAATTACTGACCTAAAGAAAAAGTATAATATAGAAGACATGATTAAGGGAGATGTTATGTTTTGCGCATCAGGTGTAACAGATGGAGACATGTTAAAAGGAATTAGAGATAAGGGAGATTCTTTTGAGGCTTCATCTTTTATTTTACATAAAAGCCAAAAGCTCTCTAAAAAAATTACCAATATAATAAAAAAATGAATGTCAATTCAGTTTTGGGTAAGGATTGGATATCTAAAAACTATAGCGAAGAAACTGTAAATTTTTTAAAAGATAATTTTAATCTTAGCGAGATTCTTTCTAGACTAATTGCAATTAGGAATATTAAACTTGAAGAAGTAAAATTATTCCTAAATCCCAAGATAAAAAATTTGCTACCAAATCCATTTATTTTAAAAGATATGGAAAAAGCCGTAGGCAGGACAATAAAGGCAATTACTGAAAAAGAAAAAATTGGGATATTTGGAGATTATGATGTTGATGGTGCTACTTCAACAGCTATTTTAGGAAATTATTTTAACGAAATCAATCAAGTGGTAGAGATTTATATACCTGATAGAAAAACAGAAGGTTATGGACCAAGCAAACAAGGTTTTGAAAAATTGATATCCAATGGGGTAAAATTAATTTTTACAGTTGATTGTGGCACAATGTCGTTTGATACAATTGATTTTTCACAAAAAAAAAATATAGATGTATTGGTTCTAGATCACCATCAATCTGAATTAAAATTACCTAATGCTTTTTCTATAGTAAACCCTAATAGATATGACGATAAATCAAACCTAAACTACCTTTGTGCCGCTGGAGTTTGTTTAATGTTTTTGGTTGCTTTGAACAAGAAGTTAAGAGAATTAGGATGGTTTATAAAAAATAATAAAAAAGAACCAAATTTAATAAATTTTCTTGATTTAGTTTCACTTGGAACAATTTGTGATGTGGTTCCGCTTACAGGGTTAAATAGAGCAATTGTGAGCCAAGGTCTTGAAATTTTAAAAAAAAATCTAACCTTGGTTTGAAAACTCTAAAAAACATTTGTGGTATAGAGAGCAACATAACAACCTACCATCTTGGGTACATTCTAGGACCCAGAATAAATGCTGGTGGTAGAGTTGGAAAATGTTCTCATGGCGCTAATTTATTATTAAGTAAAAACACAAAAGAAATCTTTAAAATTGCTAGTGAACTAGAATTTTTTAATAAAGAGAGAAAACTAATTGAAAGCAATATGTTACAAAATATTGAAAACACAATAACTATAGATCCCAGTGAGCCTGTAATTGTTTTATCAGGTCATAACTGGCATGGAGGAGTTATCGGAATTATTGCTGCTAGATTGAAAGAAAAACACAACAAACCAACAGTCATAATTTCTGTTGAAAAAGGTTTGGGACGAGCTTCCGCAAGATCTGTTTTAGGATTTGATATAGGAACTCTTATTATAAGCGCTGTACAAAAAAATATTCTCAAAAAAGGAGGGGGTCATAAAATGGCAGCTGGATTTACTATTGAAGAAAATAAAATAGAGGAATTTAAAAACTTTATAAACAACAGGTTCTCTAAAGTTAAAAAGAATTTGGAAAAAAATAATATTCTCTTCTTTGATTCAAAAATTTCTCCATCTGCATTAAATGAAGATTTTTTTTCAGAAATCAATTCTCTTTCTCCTTTTGGTTCAGGCAATCCAGAACCAAGATTTGTTATTGAAAATTTGAAATTGCTAAAATCTTCTATTGTTGGAGAGAAACATATAAAAGCCTTGCTGTCTGCTCCAGATGGATCTGTTATCAAAAGCGTGACATTTAATGCGGTAAAAACTGATTTAGAAACCTATTTGTTATCAAAAAATCAAAAAAAAATTAATATTGTTGGAAAATTGAGTCTTAATGAATGGAAAGGTCAGAAAAATGTAGAGTTTATTATCGATGATATTTCTGTTAATAAGACAATCAATAATTCGGTCCCATCGTCTAACGGTTAGGACAGGTGGTTTTCAATCACC
>Ga0163108_10001645_pt1 | contig 16309 bp, 11 predicted proteins | sample Fk1155metaG_FD_109644 | JGI IMG/M metagenome (GOLD analysis project Ga0163108, IMG submission 109644) | Marine microbial communities from the Central Pacific Ocean - Fk160115 155m metaG | ecosystem: Environmental > Aquatic > Marine > Oceanic > Photic zone | place: The Central Pacific Ocean...
AGTTGTAACCTTGCTGGTAATAGCGCTCCGAATCGCCCCATCCCCACTTTCCGAAGCGGGTGTGCCACTCTTCGTAGGTCAACAACCGATCTTCCAAGACAGTCATGCGAATGTTCTGGTCACGAGACGTTGTCCACCAGTTGTATCCGGTGTTGTCCGACCAATACTCTGCGCCACCTTCGGTCCAGAACACAGATTCTGTGTCCGCCAAAATGGCCTCCGCACCGACTGCGACAGAACGCTGACGAATCCCATCCACGTTGATGCCGTTTTGGTAAAGACCGGTGAGCATGACACCCTGCGCGCCTTCCGCGAGTGCCGCATTGGCCTTCAATGAAACAACGTGTGCGAACTCATGAACGAAGACGTCCGAAAACCACTCCATCCGGCCGCGGCCACGGTAAAAAAGGCCGCCGGGGTTGGCGGACAACTCTACCCAGTCCCATGTCGGAATGGTGAAACCCTCAAGCTGATCGCCCTGGTTGATCACCACGACATGGATTTTTTCCTTGAGGAAGTAATTGAACTCGGCACACATCTTGGGCCAGATTTCTTCGGCCGATTTGGCCATCTTTCGCGCTGACCACTCGGCGGTCAATTCATGTTTGTTCCCCTCTTCCTTGCTCTTCCGACTGATCGGATAATGGACCATATAGTGGTCCGTCTCGATGGTGTACCATTCGAGATCAGGATGGTTGTACGGGAAAACAAACTTGGCTTCAGCAGCGCCAGAACCCAGCATTGCAACAGCAAGGCAAGCACCGAAGAGAAAAGAGACGAGACGACGCATCATGAAGGGTATCCTCGACTTCAGTACCGCAGCTCAACGGCCGACGAATAGGTAGTCCCACGGGTGGGATGAATCTGTTCAATGGGGAAGAACTGTAAGTCTTCACCCGCGAGAGATTTGCGAACATCGAACAACACATCGACGCCGCGCGTAATGTTCAACACGACACCAAAGGCAGAATCGACTGCACTGCCATCCGAGCCATCTACAGGTTTCAGATTTGCATCGCCAAACAGTCCTGGTGACGCAGTCCCGACTCGGGTCTCTGCACGCTGTTGAATAAACCACGTGTTCCGGATTGCCGCCGGACCAACTTGGAACATCAGTTCCGCATCGTAGTCGACGGTATCCCCTGGTTTGATTCGCGCTTGAAACTGGTGGAATTCGGTTTCAATCAAGTAGCCGACTGCACCCGAAAAACGATGAGTATAGGCGACACCGAGGCGAGCCGAGAAGGGACCCGCCTGCTTTTTGGCCTCGAGGCCAATGCCCATATCGGAGGTGCCGGTACCCAACACAATGTTGTTGAAGGTGTTGGGGCCGCCGGTGTAGTTACCCGGAGAGTCGTCTCCGCCGGGCGCCTTGTAAAACACCTTTCCTGCGACCGAAACGGTCGGTGCTGATGCCCGATACAGTTCGTGACGGTAACCAAAGGAAGGATCACCCATGCCGTATTTGGATGTATTCGTATCGAGCAGGTTGTTGGTCAAGCGAGCGTAGTGTGTCGGAAGCGTCCACCAAAACTCAGCACGCTTGGCGATTCCATACCGAACCGTCATGTTTTGCGTGGTGTACAACCAATGGGCCCGTTCAAACTCTTGGGCTTCGCCTTCGGCATCCCAAAATCCGGTGGAATTTTTGACATCCGCACCAAGACCCACCTCAAACCAACCTTTTCCAATAACCAAAGGACGTTCGACTTCCCTTGCGGCGAGAGAATCTCTCATCGTCTTGGCTTCGAAACCTCCAGCGAATGCGTCTCCCATGAGCGGCATCGCAAACAAGATGAAAAGCGCGCGGAGCATGTACAACCTCGAGGAACAAATGGGTCCTTCCTATCCCCCGGCGCGGGCTTCGTGTCAAGTGCATTCACCATCCAAACCGTGGTTCGGTGACGGCTTTGCGACACACCTTGCCTCAGGCGCACAGGGACGCTACTCCGCGGGCCGTAGAAGATAGGGGTCACAGTGGTCCATCGACAAACAATATTGAGCGCGCTTTGGTTGGTCATCTCTGGATGCTTCATCCCTCGTGGTGTGCAAGGGGACGAGCCAGCTGTTGCAGGACAGGATGTGCGCCTCACGATCCTTCACACGTCGGATATCCACAGCCGACTCCTACCATACAGCTTTGAGCCTTCCTACACAGACACCGATGTACTTGGTCTCCCCAGTGCCAATCCGTGCCCTGGGTACGAGCCCAAACCCGATTGGTGCGACGAGAACGCGTACATCTACGGCGGGATCGCACGGATTGGGGCCATTTTGGACGAGGAACGTGCGAGGGCCTCTCGCGTCCTCCACTTGGACTCCGGCGACAGTTTCCAAGGCGCACTCATATTTAATGAGTTCGACGGGGAAGCGGAGATGCGGCTGATGACTGAAATCGGGCTGGACGCGGCCGTTGTCGCCAACCACGAGTTCGACAAGGGGGCCGAAAATCTTGCGCTCCAATACGGTGCCTGGGGCGGGTTCGACCTCCTTGCTGCCAACTACAACTTTGAAGAAGCCTCGCTCCCATGGGCGCCGGAACTTGAACGAATTGTGCTCCCAAGTCGGTTGTACGATCTCGATGGACTTCGGGTGGGTGTCATTGGCCTCGGCAACGTTTCGTCCCTGAATTCTATCTACGATGAATCCAACTCCATGGGCATCACCGTTATTGAGCCGGAACACGCGCTCGTGCGTGAAGCCGGTATTCTACGGAGCCAAGGAGCGGACATCATCGTCGCCCTATCGCACATGGGCCTCCACGAAGACACGTACCATGCGACCACGATCCCAGGGATCGACATCATCATCGGCGGACACCACCACATCGCAACACGACCCCCCATCGTTGTGACGAATACGGAGTCCGGCAACGAAGTTCCTGTGGTCCACTCCGGAGCCTTTTCCAAATTCGTTGGGAGAATTGACCTCGTTATCCGTGACGGCAAAATCAAGAGTTTCGACCACGCTTTGCGGCCCGTCGCCAACTATAGCGATGAAAACGGTCAGCCACAGCTGGCACGCAAAGCGGAAGTTCTCGACATTCTTGAAGAGTACGAAGAAGCCTTGGCCACCAGCTACAACACCGGCCAAGTGATCGGCTACGCCAACGAGACCCTGCGGCGATACGGAAATGGCGGCGGTGACAGTATGCTGGGCAACTTCGCCGCCGAAGCCATGCGCTTTTATCCGGGCGTGGAAACGGAAATCGCACTCACCAACACCTTGGGAATCCGGTCAGACATTCCCGCTGGCGACATTACTGTGGATGCCCTGTTCAACTCCATGCCGTTCGACAACACGATCACAACCATGTTCCTCTCTGGAAGAGAAGTGCAGGAAATGCTCGATTTTGTATCTGATCGTTCGACTGATCGCGGCTGCTCGAGTCAGGCGCAGGTAGCGGGAATCGACTTCACCATGGTCTGCAACCCGGACAACCCACATGCAGCCGACGTGAAGATCAACGGCCTGCCTTTGGACGCCAATGGCACCTACGAACTCGCGACCAACAACTACATCGCGCATGGTGGTTCTGGATTCGAAGTACTGGAGCGAAACACCACGCAGGTAGATACCGGTATATCCATTCGGGATGTGGTGATGAGCGCCATCATTCAACACCACACCTTGCCTCAACCCGAAGAAGGCATTTGTGTCGAAGATGGCCGCATCGGCATCCGGGATGAGTCATGATTCTGTTTCTGCTTGCCCTGAGCTGTGGCACGGACCCCACGGACAAACAACCCCCCGAACCAACCTTTATCGAAGTGTCTGGAGTGCTTTTGGGCACAGCCAGTTCGGACACAGGAGACGGGGCCGGCATCGGGATTGACGAAAACGAGCGTTTCGAATTCTCGAATAGCGCTCGAAGCGTTTCAGTCAGCGGCACCACCCTGGACCGAAATGCAGACAAATACCCGTACTCCGAATGGCTTGAGGTCAGCGTGCGTCCAGGGACCATCATTGAAGTCGCTGGCGCCACCCAAGTTGTGGACGACTACGGAAAGACGCACTGGTACATCAAAGCCGATGCGGGAGAGGCCTCGACTACCGTTCAATTCGCATCCTCCTTTGGCGATACTCACGTATGGCTCTCCGCGGTCGGCGAGCCCGAAGAAACAGGCAAAGGCGGTTCTTTTGCAACCGGCGTGACGGAGTCCATCCCGATCCATAAACCCACCATTGCGCAACTTCAGGACGTATCGTCATTGGACGTCGAGGACGCGTTCACCACGAGCCCCCTGTTCGGCGAGTTTGTGACCGTACGAACCGAAGACCGCAACGTGGTTGTCACCGCACTCACGACCAAGGGTTTTTGGGTGTCGGACCTAGGCGATGCACCGGGAAACTACAGTGGCCTGTTTGTTTACACCTTCAACAAGCCTGAAAACGTTGAGGTGGGCGACCGCCTCGCGCTGCTTGCGGGTGGGGTTCAAGAATACGTTGGGGCGACGCAATTGTCTTTCCCCATTTATGAAGCCGCCGAGGGAGAAACCCTCGAGCCACCTGCGAGCGTCGTGCTCCCTGATGAGTCGTTATGCGACGAAAGCCGAACCAATAATGACTGGCTGGAAGCCTACGAGTCGAGCATCGTCACCATCGACTCCGCAACGATTCCCGAAGACTTCCATGAAACGGAACCCGGTATCGATGCGGACCCTGATTACAACCAATACCTCGAGTATGGCCAATGGCCGATCGAAACACCGTCGGGCTGTAGGCTCTATGTTGTCTCGAATGCAACCGTTCCCAGCTTTGACCCAGTGGCGAATGCCGGAACGGACGTCGGCCCCATCACGGGTGTCGTTTCATACGTAAGGGCCGGCGGTCACAAGTGGATGCTTCTCACCAGAGATGCGGACGACCTACCGGCCGCACCCAAGGAAGTGGACGAAGACAGCCCGGATCCCGAGGGCCCACCATGGCCACTTCACCCCCGCACGCCGCAGGCCACACAGCTGTGCGAACACCAACACGGGCACACACCCCATGTGCGCCCCACCAAGGACTGAACCATGTTTCTGCTTCTCGCGATGACCAACCTCGCCCAGGCGAGTGATTTTATGGATGTCTGGGTGACCTCCGCCTTCGAGGACACCAATGTGTTTGCAGGTCCTGAGGCATACAGCCCTTCGGCCAACTTTGTTCAGCGTGGAAACCGTGCCTTCTTTGAGGACTATGAAACCCGTTCCAGCGATGACATCTCTCGTGCACAACTGGTGCTCTACCGGAAAGACGAAGGAAACTGGGATGGCTGGACCACGGAGGCCGCGTTCGTCCTTCGCTACAGCCCATACCTTGACCCAGACCAAACCGACCCCGGCACAAACATTGAAGACGATGGGTCCTATGTACGGATCATCAAAGCACTGCCTGGAAACGATCACAGCCTGTCCCTGACTGGGTATGCCGTCGATTCGGGTCGTTTCCGGCTGGGGTACTCCTATGATCTCACTTGGGGCGGCCGCGAAATTCACTCATTCACGACAGGGGCTGCGCCCGGTGTGCGCTTGCAATGGCAAAAGGGTGGAAACTATGCCTTTGCTGGACTGAAATCAGCAGTTGGTGACTACGTTGACCCAGACACGCGGCTCAAACGAAACCAAGCCTACTATGGCACTTTGGTGGGTGGTGGCCTCCAAGTTGGTGACAACCTCAAACTGGAAGCAGGTTTGGGTTCTTTCCAGCAGGGTCAAATCCAGAACGTTGATTACACCACCTCATCTCTCTATGGCGAGGGCATCTTCGCTTTGGGGTACGCTGGTCAAGTGGCGTGGCGTTCGACCTCAAAACTTCGCTGGATCGAGTCGGCCGACCTCAAATTGTACCGAAACTCACCGGACTTTGTGAAAGACTCCTACATCTCCCACCGACAGTTGGATGCCACAGGTGTGCTGATTCAGGCGGAAATCGACCGCCTGTCCCACAACTTGCTCGACCCCCTCAAGGGCGACACGACCACCATTGAGACAGGTACGGCAGCGGACATTCAAACATTGGTCGTTGCAAACTCCACCACCATCGGTGTCGACGTGGTCTACAAGGACCTGGCATACATCTTGTTCAACGTTCCGGGACTGACTTCAGGCGTGGCCATGAGTCCGGACATCAACCAAACGGCACAACTTTATGGCCGTGCAAAGATTTCCCACTTCTTTGAAGACGCACATGTCGCGCCAACACTGGGGATCGGCATCATGCAGCCCGCTACCTATGAGACGAGTGGCGGAACATTCGTGCAATACACGGAACGTGACAAGGAACAAGTACCAAGTGGACAGGACCCACAACCCATTATGTCGGGAATCTTGGGCGCCCAAATCGACATGAGCAAGTCGGTCGTGATCGTCGCCGAAGCGCTGTACACAATCGATGACAACCAATCAGAGTTCGTTCAAACCGAAAAGAACCCCGAAGGCATTCGTCTTTCCGCACCAGAAAATGAACGACGGGTGCTGGGTATGAACGTCATGATGCGGGCCCGTTTTTAGCGGCGCACACCCGTCGCACGGAAGGTTTCATTGTTCCGAACACGCCGGGTGACCTGAACATCAGCATACCCATCGTCTGTGAGCAAACCTTCGAGTTCCTCTCTCGTGAACCAATGGTGCACGGGGATCCTCAAACGATCGTACACATCCGCCACCACAACATCGAATGTCCATTTGTGGTGGTCATGAACCGGCAAATGACTCACGACATCCTTTGCAACAGGCAAATGCCGAAGCAGACGGTATGGCGTATGGCTAAAGAGGCGCAAACCGCGCGCGATCCCACGGCTCACTTTCTCAAGCTTCGCCGCTGGCAAATCCGTGGTAATCCCCCGAACCATATTGTTCACCGCCAAGGTGGCACCCTGACGCGGCCCGTACACCCAAACCGAGAGCCGACCACCTGGCTTGATGGTTGCACCCAGCGTTTTGAACGCCTCAATGGGTCTCTCTAGATGGTGCAGAACGCCAAAACTGTAGGTCAGGTCAAATACACCTTCACGAAATGGCGGATTGTAGACATCACCGAGCACCACATGAGCACGCGCCATGTGACTCGTGTTTCTGTACGCAGCCCGAACACCATCCGAACTGGAATCAATACCCACGACTTCAGCGCCATATCGGGCGGCAAAAAATGTGTGGCGGCCAAAGCCGCACCCAGCGTCCAGGGCCAGTTTCCCAAGGAAATCTTCCGGCCTCAAAGGGTGCGCCAACTCTCTGAAATTCTCTTCCCACTCCGGCCTTGCAACATCCAGGAGGGTTTCGGCATGGCGGCTCGCTGGTCCCACCACAGTATTGGGCAAAAGCATGTCTGGGACACCGCCGCGAATCGGGAAGACCATCGAACAGTCGCCACAATGAAGAGCACCTTCGATGACCTCATTTTCTTCTTTTCGTTCCAAATCCACACCGGGAACGATCTCTTCGGCGCCAAAAAGCCCCACAAACACCGTCTTGACCTCGACCCGTACGGTTTCGAGACGAAGATCCTGCGAGCGACACTGCGGACAGGCCAACCATTCCAGAAGTCGATATTTCAAAGCTTTACCCTTGCTTTTCGAATTTTCATGTTTTGTTTCGTGGTCATTTTTACACTAATTGGCTGCAAGATGGCCCAGAATGCCATACCGAAGACATGTATACCCACGGGTATACTTCATTTTAACCCCCTCGTGGCCACAACCTGTGGTCACACACTATCCGCAACCCACACGGCAGGATGAAAACCATCTTGCTGCACAGGAGTGAGAAGGTCTCCATGACAACCAATGTCGAGACCGTCGAGAACGTAGTCATCCGCTTTGCAGGTGACTCTGGCGACGGCATGCAGCTGACTGGAACGCAGTTCACCAACACATCCGCCATTCAAGGCAATGACTTAGCAACATTCCCCGATTTCCCTGCCGAGATTCGCGCACCAGCGGGAACAGTTGCCGGTGTTTCTGGATTCCAGCTCCACTTTTCCTCCAAGGACATCCGCACGCCAGGCGATGCACCCAACGTCCTTATCGCAATGAACCCAGCCGCATTGAAGGCCAACATTGGCGCCCTCAAGTCCGGCGGAATGGTCATCGTGAACACGGACAAATTTACGGATCGCGATCTCGAAAAGGCCGAATACGAAGAAAACCCCCTCGAAGACGGGACATTGGAAGGCTACCAAGTTGTCTCCGTGGAGCTGAGTACGCTCACGAAGAGAAGTGTGGACGGACTGGGCCTTGGGGCCAAAGAGTCGGACCGCTGCAAGAACTTTTTCGCTTTGGGCATGACCTACTGGCTCTACAACCGTGACATGGGGGTCACCCAAGACTGGATCAAGGGCAAGTTCAAGGCACCCTACGATGAGGCGAACCTAAACGCCCTCCAAGCTGGATGGAACTTTGCAGACACCATGGAACTGTTTCACAGTTCCTACGAAGTGCCACCTGCAAAGCTTCAACCAGGCACCTACAAAAACATCACCGGAAATGCCGCACTCGCGCTTGGCTTCGTGACCGCTGCCAGTCTTGCGAAACGCCAACTGTTTCAAGGTGCATACCCCATCACACCCGCATCGGACGTTTTGCACCATTTGTCGAAGTACAAGGATTTTGGTGTCGTCACCTTTCAGGCGGAAGATGAGATCGCAGCCGTATGCGCAACCATCGGCGCAGCCTTCGGTGGCTCCATTGCCATCACGACGACGTCGGGACCTGGCGTCGCCCTGAAGGGTGAAGCCTTGGGTCTCGCCGTCATTACAGAACTTCCGATGGTTCTGGTGGACATCCAACGCGGTGGGCCTTCCACAGGCTTACCGACCAAGACCGAACAATCCGATCTGAACATTGCACTGTTCGGTCGCCATGGAGAATGCCCAAACCCGGTGATCGCTGCATCGACACCCACCGATTGCTTTGATACCGCCGTCGAAGCCGTTCGCGTGGCCATCAAGTATCGGATGCCTGTTGTGCTGTTGACGGACGGATACCTGGGCAATGGCGCAGAACCATGGCGCCTTCCGGAAATCGACACACTTCAACCGATCGATAGCGACATTGCACCAGCCGCATCTGGTGATGAAGCATTCCTTCCGTACAAGCGCGACCCGGAAACCCTGGCGCGTCCATGGGCCATTCCAGGCACCAAGGGCCTGGAACACAGAATCGGTGGCCTGGAGAAACAAGATGGGACAGGGAACGTAGATTACGACCCGCACAACCATGAACACATGTCGGAACTTCGCGCGCAAAAAGTGCAGCGCGTACAGGCCGATGTGGCAGATGTCGAAATTTATGGCGACACCGATGGGGTGGGAGTCGTCTCGTGGGGATCCACGTTCGGTGCCGTCCGCACGGGCGTCGACCAAGCAAGAGAGGCTGGAGTCAAGGTGGGGCACGTCCACCTTCGTTGGCTAAACCCGCTGCCTGCCAACCTAGAAGAGACCATTCGAAGTTTCAAAAAGTGCGCTGTTGCCGAAATGAACTTGGGACAGCTACACCGCTACCTTCGAGGCGAATACCTCGTCGATCTGAAATCCATCACGAAGATTCAGGGAATGCCCTTCATGTCCAGTGAAATTGCCGCAGAACTGGCAGAGTTCGCAGAGTAATTGGAGTACACCATGTCGAATACAGAAGATCAGCCGCAGTACTCCAAGAAAGACTTCATGTCGGATCAGATGATCCGCTGGTGTCCAGGATGTGGAGATTACTCAATCCTCAGCCAGGTACAAACGGTATTTGCATCCCTCAACATCCCCAAAGAGGACTTCGCAGTCATCAGCGGGATCGGATGCTCAAGCCGCTTTCCGTACTACATGAACACATACGGCTTCCACACCATTCACGGTCGGGCCCCCGCTTTCGCTACTGGGCTGAAGTTGGCAAACCCCAACCTCAGCGTTTGGATGATTACCGGCGATGGTGATTCACTCTCCATTGGTGGAAACCATTTCATCCACATTCTCCGCCGAAACGTGGACATCCAACTCTTGCTGTTCAACAACCGGATTTATGGGTTGACCAAGGGACAGTACTCACCCACATCCGAAGTAGGCAAGAAAACCAAATCCACCCCGATGGGCTCATTGGACCATCCGTTTGAGCCTTGTGCAGTGGCGCTGGGTGCAGATGGCACGTTCATTGCCCGTACTGTGGACATCTTTGTCAAAGACCAAAGAGAAGTCCTTGCTCAAGCCGCAGACCACCGCGGCACATCCTTCGTGGAAATTTTCCAGAACTGCAACATTTTCAACGATGGGGCCTTCACGAATGTCACCGATCGCAAGGTCCGGGGGGAAGCCGTCATTTTCGTGAAGCACGGCGAGCCGCTCACCTTTGGCGGCAAGGACCAACCCCGAAAGGGTCTTCGCTTGAACAAACGAATCCAGTTGGAAGTTGTCGAAATCGGAGACGAACCACCTGGAGACGACATCCTGGTGCATGACGAAACCAACCCCGTGCTCGCCAACTTGCTGGCGCGTATGCGGCCCCCATTCCCAGTCGCAATGGGGATTCTTTTCCGTGTCGAGCGGCCGACCTATGATGCCGGTGTGCACGAACAACTCGAAGTGGCATCCAAGGTTCCGTCTGCCGGTGACCTCACCAAGGCACTGTACAGCGGAAACACCTGGGTAGTGGAGTAGAACCTTGCCCAAGCCCATGAAAGATTTTGAAACGCCCAACGATCTGTTGGGCGTTTTCTGTGACATCGATGACACGCTTACCGTCGAAGGAAGATTGGTACCAGAAGTCCTTCAAATCATGGAGACTGCACGGTCGCGTGGCTTAAAAGTTGTCCCCATCACAGGACGCCCGGGTGGTTGGGTGGACCACATCGCCCGCGCCTGGCCCGTGGATGGCGTCGTTGGAGAAAATGGCGGCCTATGGTTCTGGTTTGACGGGAAGAAGATGCAACGGCGATTCATCCAGTCACATACAGAGCGCGCCGCGAACCGCAAAAGACTTACTTCTCTCGCAGCAGCCATCTTGGAAGCCGTACCGGGATGCGCGCTGGCAAGCGACCAACCGTACCGTGATCTTGACCTTGCCATCGATTTCTGTGAGGACGTTCCCCCGCTTCAAGAAGCCGAGATCGACGAGATTGTGAACCTTTTCGTGGCCGCCGGCGCTACCGCCAAAGTTTCCAGTATCCACGTGAACGGATGGTTTGGCGTCTTCGACAAGTTGATTGGTGTGCAGCAATTCCACCAAGATCGATGGAACACTCCCATCGACTTTTCTCGGTGGGCGTTTTTTGGTGACTCTGCGAATGATGAACCCATGTTCAAAGCATTCGAGCATTCCATTGGAGTGGCCAACGTTGCAGATTTTTTTCACCGGATGACCGACCATCCCACCTGGATCACAGAGGGGAACGGTGGTCACGGATTTGTGGAGGGCATGGAAAGAATATTGGAAGGCCTCTAAAGGCCGACCTACACCAGGTGCCCCACCCGTTTTCCTTGTACAAAAGCCTCGACAGCAGTGCAAAGGCCCTCTCGAACGGACCGTGCCAAGCCCCTGTGATAGCCAGCAGCATGCGGCAGGTACATCACATTCGACAATTCTGAGGCCGTGTCCATATCGGACCACGGCTCTTCCGGGAATACGTCCACCGCTACTGCACCCAGCCGACCAAGACGGGCCATTTCAATTGCATGTGGAAGGTCCAGCACTCCTCCTCTTGCCGTGTTCACAATGACCAAATCCGGGTGGGCACCATCCAAAACTTGAGATGACAAGAGGTTCCTTGAACTCGTTTCAAGACCGCAATGCAATGTCAGCGCCTCGCAATGGCCCACCATCTCAGCAATGCTTGCAGGTCGAACTCCATCGGGAATACCAAGTGGGTCGGCACCCCAAAGTTCGACACCGAGGGGCTTCAGCGCCTCACACACCCGGCGCCCAATGACACCCAAGCCCACAACACCGATCCGGCTTCCCATCATACCCACAGGGCGCAGGTCGGACAGTTGCCCTCGGATCCAACGACCCTGCCGGGCTGCTTCCTGCATCGGCCCCATTTTCCGAAGGCCCCAAATCAACATGGCGATGGTGACATCCACCACGGCGTCCCGACGGGCCTCCGGAAGCCGTGCAACCGAAATCTGATTCGCCTTGAAGTACTCAATATCGATGTGATCCGTCCCGCTCGTCGTGGTGATCAGCAATTTCAAGCTGGGTGAACGTTTGTGCTCCGCTGCACCAAATGAGATTTTGCTATGGATCACGACGATGTCGGCATCCGCACCTTCCGCTTGCACCTGTACCCACTCCGAAAGGGCATCGGACTCCAAACGAATGTCCGCTTCCGTCTCATATGGACTGCGACCCCAACGTGAAAGTCTCATCATCGCTGAGTTCACTCGACGTAGCCAATCGATTGAAGCTTCTCACAGTTATCATCCGATACCCGAACACCAGGCCCAACGATTCCCGAATTTCTCACCACATACTTGCCGGCCTGATTTCGTGCAGCGAACTGACCGCCATCTCCCCTCACCCCACCCACCTCGATGGGCTCATCCCGTGGGGCATGCAGGTTTTGGCCGGGAAAGTGTCGGGCGGCCCCCGCCATCGCCAGCAATGTATGGCCCAAATCCGCGACGGCTACGGGATCGTCCACCACGCCACCCTGGGTGTTTGGGCGTCGAATGGCAAGCGGAACATGCAGTTCGGTATCGTTCAATCTTCGCCCATGCCCCCACCGACCATCTTCGCCCATGGATTCTCCATGATCAGATGTCACAGCGACCACCCAACCCGCGCCGGCAGACGCCAGGCGGTTCACATTGGTTCGCGTTTTTTCGATGTTGACCTTGTATGCAGCGCGCAACACATCCCCGTCTCGGGTGCCTGCAGTCCAGCCTTCCACAGGGCTTGCAGGATCACGCGTGTACTCATGCGGACTCAGCAAATGGACCCACACAAACTTGGGTCTATCGGACGGCATTCCGAGAACCTTCAACGCATGCTCCACAATGCGTTCATCGCGGGTGTGCGGAAGGTCCGAGACATTGCCGGTGATACGTTCCCGCCATTTCATCCACTGGTGCACAATCAACAGCGGTTCGGCTGACCGGTCACTGTGGACCCAATGGTCAAACCCATCTGCAAATCCATGCTCAATACTGATGTGGGGATTGGAGACCACAGCCCAGGTCTCGTAGCCGGATTGCTGAAATACATAGGGGAAAGGAATGGCTTCGGGAATACGTCGACTCTCACCCACCGCCGTGGGTACCCCACCCCCATGCTCCCGAACAGGCAAGGCGGACATCAGGCTGTGGAGGCTGGGAAGCGTCCAGGGTGCTGGAGATATCGCTTCCGAAAAATGGGTCCATCCTTGCATGGGTGAAAACGGCGTATCGACCTTCCACCTTCCCTCGTTCAACAAGCCCGAGTCCGCACGCACTGTGTCCACCGTGACCAAAAGGATGTTTGGCGCAGCACCCGCCATCATGACGTCCCGGGACAGAGGAACAAAGCCCGCCCTGCCCCCTCGGCTCTTCACCAAACCAGCAGTGGCACCACCAAGCGCACCAAGGGCGACCGTCAGACCTGGGGCGAAGGGCGCCATGCCGGCCAAAGCAATGGTGGGAAACCACCCAACACGGTGCCAACCCGCCGTCCTGGCATTGTGGGGACCCCAAACTGCCGACCAGAGAACCACAGCCCATGCTGCGGCATATCGAGGCGTGATCCGACACAACAGAAAAGCAACAAAGCCAAGCAGACAAAATGTCCCAACAACCGACACCACTATGGCAAAAATCGTGGGCTCTGGATCGAGTGCGCCTGGAAATGTAGCCGCACCAAATGCTTCAAGTCCGGCGTACACCCCTCCAGCGATGGCTGCACTCCGAACAGAACTCCAAGCATCACTCATTCGATGAACCCCCGGCGTTCACTGTATCGGAATCGGCAGTGCATCAGTAAAGAAGTGAGGGTGCGCGCCTCTCCATCCATTCTTCTCTTTGTTCGGCCCAGCCTTCCTGAAGTTCCCGTGGGCGCATCCGGCTCTCAAGGCCTACACGAACCTCTGCGGACCCAGTCAGCAGGTCGATGGCAATTGGTTCGTCAACAAATTCATAGGTTTCCGTTCGCCAACGAAAATCATCAGGAGCCGCCCGAAGCGCAGCTTCCAGAACGACCAGCCCCAAAAGATACGGCTCCATCGCATACCGATCAGAAACAAAGATTTCCGTACCGTGACAGGGTTTTTCCGCGTGTTTCTGGAAGCGGGGCTCGAAGCTGGCTTCACGAAAACCGATCCCCCGCAGTTGTGCTTCTTCTGCGCCTTTTTTGCAGTACTCGGTGAAGAGTTTGCGATCCATCCACGGCGCACCCACCAGGTGGAAGGGCCGTGTCGTACCTCTTCCCTCAGAGAGGTTGGTTCCTTCGATCAAACACATCCCAGGATAAATTCCTGCGCATTCCAAGGTAGGCATATTTGGAGACGGGAAGACCCAAGGAAGGTCTGTATCGTCCAACCATTGGTCCCGTTGCCATCCTTCACACCGAACGATCTCAAGATCACAATCAATCCCTTGATCGTCGCGAAAGAATCGGCCCAACTCACCCATGGTCATGCCGTGCCGCACTGCCAGAGGGTAGGCCGATACAAAGCTCTCGAATCCATCGTTCACGATATTCCCTTCCACAGAAATGCCGTCGATGGGATTCGGGCGATCAAGCACAATGACCTTCGTACCGGTGGTCGCCGCAACCTCCATAATGAAGCCAAGGGTGGCTTGGTACGTGTAGTAACGAGACCCGATGTCCTGAATATCGAAGAGCATCACATCCAAATCTTCCAATAAAGACGGATCGGGCCGCAAAGATTCCGCAGAGTCGCCATACAGGGAAACCACCGGCAACCGGTCGCCTTCGTCCTCTACTGTGATCATGTCTTGAGCCAATGCATCCACGCCATGTTCCGGCGCAAACATACGGGTCACACCCAAGCCAGAACGCTGCACAGCAGACAAGATGTGGACCAGGTCCCTCGTCACAGCCGTATGGTTGCAGCAAATACCAATCCTTGCACCACGCAAGTGATTCACATCGTCCATGAGTACTTCCAATCCGGAACGCGCCACATACACCTCTTTGTTTTCTTGAGCTTATTGCGGAAGCGGCACAGCGCCCACGGGTTAGAGGTTTTGGCCGGAGGTCAAATATGGCGCAAGACAAGGCCATCGTCGCAGCGGTTCGGACAACTCCAGAAACCGTTATCGAAGATTACGCTCGAGTGATGGAGCTCGCTGGGTACAAAGAAGCATTGGATCCCACCAAGCAAACCATCCTCAAGAACAACATCTCGTGGCATCTGCTGTATCCAGGTGCAAACTCCACACCGTGGCAGGTCGAAGGCGTAGCCAAGACCCTGAAAGAGGGTGGCTACGACGACCTTGTGGTCGTGGAAAACCGCACTGTAGTGACCCAGGCCAAAAAGGGTGAACACCTCAACAACTACACGGGTGTACACGAGAAGTATGGCCTGCCTGTAAAATACAACTTCAACCCACATGACATGCGTTGGGTGACCTACGAGCCCAAGGGCGAAATGCTCGTACTGGACAAAGTGTTCCCCAAGGGCATTCGCATTCCGGATTATTTCTTTGATCGCAATGTTGTGCATCTTCCCACGATCAAGACGCATATCTATACCGATTACACCTGCGCCCTAAAGAATGCCTTTGGCGCACTGCTCGACAAAACGCGGCATTACTGTCACTCACGAATCCACGAAACCTTGGTGGATCTGCTCCGAATTCAGCAAGAGATCCAAGCCGGAACGTTTGCTGTTGCCGATGGAACGACGTGCGGAAGTGGTCCGGGGCCCCGCACCATGACACCGGTCGTGAAGAACCTTCTGTTGGCCAGCAAGGACCAAACCGCAATCGACGCAGTGGTGGCAAAACTCATCGGCTTTGACACGATGGATGTACCTTGTATCCGCCTTGCCCACGAACATGGCTTGGGCAAAGGGCACATGGATGAGATCGAAGTCATTGGCGACATGGACACAGCAGAAGTGAAACGCACGAACTGGGATTTCGTTGTGGGCGACAATGCTGCCAGCAAGATTGGCGACCTGTTCTGGTTTGGCCCATTCAAACCGTTGGCCAAACTCATGTTTCAGACCCCAATGGTGAATGCATTCATCATGGGAAGCTTCGTGTACCATGACTATGTCTGGTACCCACTTGAAGGTCGGAAGGTGGTCGACGACTGGCTGCAAAACACAGAATGGGGCCAGCTCTTCTTGGAGTATGGAAATCCGTTTGCGCCCGAAGGTCAACCCAGCATGAACCCCAGCAGGGTCAA
>Ga0163108_10001646_pt1 | contig 16308 bp, 12 predicted proteins | sample Fk1155metaG_FD_109644 | JGI IMG/M metagenome (GOLD analysis project Ga0163108, IMG submission 109644) | Marine microbial communities from the Central Pacific Ocean - Fk160115 155m metaG | ecosystem: Environmental > Aquatic > Marine > Oceanic > Photic zone | place: The Central Pacific Ocean...
CGACGGTCGAGGACGGGCATGGCCGGTGACACCCGGCACGGGATTCTACTGGCGCTGGGACGTTGCATCGTCGCTGCGGCTGTTGCGGGGAGTCGACGGAAGGTGATCGGCCGACCGGGTTTCGACGGTCGGATCGGTCCGTGATGCATCCTGCAGATCGCCGTTGTCTCCGGATCGGTCGGTCGGCAGCAGATCGGCGTGGCCCTGGGATTTCATCGCCTCCAGGACCTCGGGATGCTTCTCCCAGTCGTCCAGGTCCCATTCACGGACATCGACATAGGGATCAATCAGCGAGACCCTGCCCTTGGGAATCAACAGGAACTGGTCGCCGGTGCGGACCAGGTGGTACTGGTAGGCTCCGTAGACGCAACCACCGCCCAGGAACATGCCCAGCAGGAGTGTGGTGAGTCGGCGCATGAGATCCGGCCAGGAGGTGGTGGCCGCGGCCAGATTCGATCGTGACTCGCCGCGGGGCGGGATGGTCCCAGAAAGATACTGCTGGGGCAAGAGGGGATCAGTTGCCGGATCGGGGGCCCAGTCGTGTGGTGGGGCCGAGCACGGTTCCCCGCAGGAACGTCTCCGCTTCCATCGGCCGTCGTCCTTCCGGTTGCAGACGCGTCACCCGGACCGTTCCCCCGCCACAGCCGACGACAAGTCCGTCCCGGTTGTCCCCGCTGACGACGGTGCCGGCCGGGATCTCCTCGAGCAGGGGACCGGTTTCGACGGCCAGAATGATCAGTCGCCGCGGTGGGGCATCGGCGGTGTGCAGGAACGTGAAGGGGTTGGGCCAGGGCTGCATGGCCCTCACGTGGCGATCGAGCGTCGTGGCGTCGCACGACCAGTCGATCTCGGCGTCGGACTTGCTCAGTCGCGGAGCGCGGGTGGCAAGCGCGTCGTCCTGTTCAAGTGGCCGGGTTGTTCCGCTGGCCAGCTGTTCGACGACATTCACGGCCAGGTCGACGGCGAGCTGGGCCAGCCGATCGTGAAGTTTTCCGCTGGTCTCGTCGTCGCTGATCGTCGTGCAAACCGTGCCCAGCAATGGGCCGGTGTCGACGGCCGGTTCGATCTGAAAAATGCTGACGCCGGTTTTGCTGTCACCGGCGAGGATCGCATGGTGGATCGGCGTGGCTCCGCGATGGCGGGGCAACAGCGAGGCGTGCAGGTTGATTGCGCCCAGCCGGGGAATGCTCAACAACTCGGGTCGCAGGATCTGGCCGTAGGCGGCGACGACGGCCAGGTCGGCGTCAAGTGTGACCAGCCGGTCAAGGGTCTCGGGGGAATTGACGTCGGGTGGTTGCAGCACCGGTATCCCCCGCTCGAGAAACTCGTCTTTCATGGGGTGTGGATGATTGTGATGGCCGGCGCCGCTGCGATCGGGCTGGGTGACCAGGCCGACGATCCCGTGCGGACCAGCGGCCAGCGCGGCGAAGGCGGGACGGGCGAAGTCGCCGGTTCCCAGCAGGAGCAGTTTCAGAGGCACCTCATCCTCCGAGACCATTGCGTTCAAGGGAGCCAAGCTGCCGGACGAGTTCCTCGTCGGAGTCGCAGTCGCCGGTCGCCTGGCAGTGCCGGAAAATCGTCTCGAATTCGTCGATCCCGGGCTCGAGCTCCTTGCGGTCGGTGTCGCTCATGCGATCGAAGAACATGACCCCTTCGAGGTGGTCGTTCTCGTGCTGGACGACCCGGCAGGGCAGCTCGTCGAGATCCATCTGGAAACCTTCACCCTCGAGGTCATAGGCACTGACGGTCAGCGACTCGGCTCGCTGCACCTGGCCGTACAACTGCGGCACGCTCAGGCAGCCCTCCTCTCCCTCGACCGTTCCCGAACGGTTGGTGATCTCGGGATTGAGAAACACGAACTCCTCGTCGGTCAGTTCCGGGTCACCGCTGATGTTGATGATGAAGAATCGAAAGGGCAACGCGACCTGGTTGGCCGCCAGCCCGACCCCCATCGCCTCGTACATCAACTCGAACATCTCCCGCACCGTTGATTTCAGTGCCGCGTTGATCCGCGTGACGGGACACGATTTCCAGCGAAGTGCCGGGTGCGGGTAGTGCACGATTTCCATTGCCGTGGTCTGCCCGGCTGGTGGTGAAAGCGGGACGTGTTGTCGCGATTATACGCGTGGCAGCCAGGCCGTTGAAGCGAGCCGGCAGTCCGGGGGCGCACGCAACGGCCCGGGGACGGAGCGAGTCCGTTTCCCGGGTCGGCGATCGCTTCGGGAGTCGTCCGAGGGCGGGTTGCCGCTGCCGGCCTAGCGGAAGGTCGGCAGGGTTTCGAGCACCACCGGGGTCGGGGCCGGCAGAACACCAATCGGGGTTGCGGTCGGCATCGCGATCGGAACCGTGTTGATCGTGTTGTAACCGGTGGCCGGTGTCGGGGTGGGCATGATCTGGTTGGTGGGTTGCATCGGTGGGCAGCCGAACGGGTATCCGCCCATACCACCACCAGCACCACCACCACCACCATAGAACGGCCAGCAGTAACAGCCACTGGTCGAAGCCAGCAAGGCCAGGGCCAACAAGAGGCTCGAGGTCTTTTTCATCGGGGCATCCTTTCCGAACAGTCCGAAGCGAAGATGATGAGCGTGAAACGGTCAGGCCCCGGCAGAATCATCGGGTGACCGGTGTGAGCGGGGAGAAAACCGAGGGGTTTGTGTGAGTGGAGCGGGTGAGAGAACCACACGAGAGGCGGGACGATAGGACGTGCCGCGAGGGAGGTCAACAGGAATTTCGGGTCAGCGAGTCTGCAAACACGGTCGTGGTCAGAGCCGGAAAAAAAGCGGGGCCCGGCGCCACCAGGCGGCCGGGCCCCGCGATTGCTTTGAAGGTCCCGCCGACCTAGTTGGTGACCACACTCGTTTTCTGGGCGGTCGGGAAGTTTCTGGGGACCGGCAACGTGACCTTTCCGGTTGCCGCCCATTCGGCACCGCGACCGACGATGGTCTGGAAACCGACACACTTCATCGAGTAGTCACCGTGACCCATCACGGTGGTGAACACCCGTCCCTTTCCGTAGGGAATCCACCAGACCATCGGCTCGTGTGCCGAGGTGCCCCGCTTGTCCTTGGCCGAGTAGGCGGTCGCCAGGATCTGCATGTTCAACGCCGGGCCCCGTTGCCCGTGGTACAACTCGTCCCGGAAGTGCATCCACTCGGCGGGGATTCCCTGCATGACCGGGTGCCGGCGATCCCGGGTGACAATGCTGAAGGGGTGCTGGGGTCCGTGTCCGGCTCCCGGGCCCTGCCCCTTCGGGGTGAGGACGGTCTTGCCGTTGGCGTCGATCGTGATCCGGTTGCCGTAACCGTTGCCCCGCCAGCCGAGCCCGATCATCTTGTTGAACTCGATCCACTTCGGGAACGCATTGTTGGCCGCATGGACGATTACCATCGCGCCGCCGCCACCGATGTATTTCTCCAGTCCTGCCTGGACGGGTTTGGGCCAGGCCTGGCCGTTGTAGTTGGAGAGCACGACATCAAACCGCTCGAAGGCGGGGCGGAACTTGTCCCAGGCCGCTGCGGTGCCCTTGCGGTCCGGCGAGGTGGCGACCTCGACGGCGAAGCGGCCCGTCCTGGCCAGGAAGGCCTTCAGCACCGGCGTCGTGGCTCGCCAGTTGTGGTTGTTCTGGCCATCGACGATCAACAGTTTGAGCTTCTCGGCGGCGAACGCATCAACGGCCAGCAGGGCCACGGCGGCCAGCAGGGCGGGTACAAGTCTTCTCATGGTGTTTCTCCTGTTGCCAATTGGTCAGGGGCTTTCGCGAAGTTATCCAGTGCCGGCAGGGCTTCCTCGAGGACGCCACGGGCCCGTGGCCAGAGCAACACGCCCTCGATGATCATCCAGAGTTGCAGGCCGAGCGTGGCCAGCCCGATGGTGAACAGCAGGTGGGTGTTTGACCAGGTCCAGGCCTGTTGCCCGGAAGTCATCTCCAGCAACGGGAGAGCCCAGCCCGAGCTGGGGTTGAACAACTGCCAGGAAAGTGCCCAGGCGGGCATGATCAGCATGATCAGCATAGGGATCAGGGCGAACCAGATGCTGATGTTGCGTCGCCAGAGGTAGAAGACGATCACCATCAGTGCCAGCCCGGCCAGCAACTGGTTGGTGGCACCGAACAGGGGCCAGAGGATCAGGCCGCCGGTCCCCATTGGTTTTCCCGGTGCGGGGATTGTTGCCATCGCGCCGCCCAGTACGACGGCGATCGCGGTGGCGGTGTACTTGTTTCTCAGCGGCGCGATTCGCAGCGTGACGCCGAGTTCCTGGATGACGTATCGCTGCAGTCGTGTCGCGGTGTCCAGCGTGGTGGCAGCAAAGCTGGCGACCAGCACGGCGATGATCCCCACGGCAAGTTCCCTGGCGATGCCCAGCGAGCTGACGAAGTTGGCTCCCCCGTCGACGAAGGCTCCCACTTTCTGAGACAGGCCGAAGCTGGCCCAGCCGCCCGAGACGTCGTACTTGGTTTGCCAGGCCGCCAGCCCCGTCAGCAGCGTGCCCTCCTCGGTCGTGACCCCCATGCCGACGCCCGCGCAACAGGCCAGGATCACGATCACGGCCAGGCCGCCCTCGAGCAGCATCGAGCCGAATCCGACGAACTGGGCGTCGGTTTCGCATGCCAGTTGCTTGCTGCTGGTGCCGCTGCTGACCAGGCAGTGGAACCCGCTGATTGCCCCGCAGGCGATCGTGATGAACAGGAACGGCCAGATGGGGGGGGCGCCCGAGGGAGCGGTTTCGGCGATCGCCGGAGCGCTGGCGGCCAGGTCGACCTGGCCGGTGGCAGCGGCCACGACCAGCCCCAGCCCCAGCAGTCCCAGGGCGACGATCAACTGGTGGCTGTTGATGTAGTCGCGAGGCTGCAACAGCGTCCAGACGGGAAGCACCGAGGCCACGAAGCAGTAGGCCATCAGGATCCCCGTCCAGGTGATGATCGGGTTGGAAACCTCGAGCCCGATCGCGGCAAACGAAAACGGGAAATGATAGACGCCGACGTAAATCGCCGCGTAAAGCAGTGCCAGGGCGACCAGTGACGGCAACAGCAGCCCACCGCCCCTGCGGTAAACCCAGAACCCGATGGCCACCGCGATCGGGATCTCGATCCAGACCGAGATCACCGATTCGGGATAGGACTTGAAGATCGAGGCGATCACCAGGCCGAAGATGGCCAACACGATCGTCAGGGCGAAAAACAGGATCAGCAGAAACAGCAGCCGCGCCCGCTTGCTGATCAACCGTCCGGCCACCTCGCCGACTGTCTGACCACGATTGCGGAGCGATACCACCAGCGCGCCGAAATCGTGCAAGGCGCCGAAGAAGATCGAGCCGACCAGGACCCAGGCCAGGGCGGGCAACCAGCCCCAGAAGACCGCGATGGCCGGTCCCACGATCGGGCCGGTGCCGGCGATACTCGTGAAGTGATGCCCGAAAATCACCTCCTTCTTCGTCGGCACGAAATCGACGTCATCCCGCAACTCGTGGCTGGGCACGATCGCCCCGGCGTCGAGATTGAAGATCTTGCCGGAAAGCCAACGCCCGTAGGTGTGGTAGGCTACCAGGTAGCCGACAAACGCTCCCACGGCGATCAGCAGCGTCAGCATCGCTTCGGTTCCGGCAGAAGAGTGCGGAAAATAGGGACGGCAGACCGATTCGGCCCGTCGAGGTCCCCGTGGTCCTTGCTCAGGAGTCACAAGTCGATCGGTGAGGTGGAAACCCCGGGAATATCTTGCCCGCCGAGTTTATCAACTCAAGTTAGCCGCCTCCCTGGAAGCACGCAACAAGGCGGGTGGGGCCGGGCAGGGAACCGGCACTGCCGTCACAGCCGGTACAGCCGGACGTCGCTTCGGACGCGCCAGCCATTTTTGATCGATCGCGGTTCGAACGCCCTGGAGAATGCGACGATGAGCCTAGCACGGTGTCCGTTCTGGACACTTTTCACGTTGACCAATTCACGACAACTACAGTCTCCTGACGTTTCTCCGGGTTCTCTCGGACGAAAACGGCAGCGATGGAGAAGGAGTTCTTAGGATGCTTGTTCTGTCGAGACAGCGCGACGAGAGCATCATTATCGCGGACAATATTGTGATCACGATTGTCGACATTCGCGGAGACAAGGTTCGCCTGGGCATCGATGCGCCCAAGGAGATCCCCGTGCACCGCCAGGAAGTCTTCGACGCGATTCAACGCGAAAATGAGCAGGGAAGCCCGACTGATACACCATCGGAATCGGACGTTCCCGAGGAAACACCGGCGACCGAGGTCTAGGGGTTGCCGGGAAGCGACGAGATGATCTGCCGGAATCGGTTTCCTTTCGAAACCGGTTCCGGAGGCGGGGCCGGTGTGCTCTTGGCGTTCCGCGTGGCGAAACCCCGTCGAGTGGATTAATCGGTTCCGGCAGCGACATCGGCCGAAACGGCCTGGATGTCGTCGATGCTCAGCCGGTCCCGTTCCAGCAACCGGTCGCGCAGAAACGTTTTTCTTGACGACGACCGCCCGTCGGCAAACCCGGCGAAGACGTCGTGCCGAACGCGAGAATGCCTTTCCGGCAGTGATCGGGAGTTGGCATCGGCGACCGGTTTGCCAAATCAACGTGGGTTGTTGAGACCCTGGCGGGGGGATAGAATCGACGTTCGCTGATGTGTTTTTCGTGTTGCCGTTGTCGGTCGACGGTCCGCAGAAACAGTCGAAGCAAACATCAACGGTTTGGGCAGGCACACGAACAATGAACAGATGCCGTTGCCTGGTCTTTTCGGCCGTCTGCCTGATGTGGTCGGCCCTGGTCGTTGCACCGGCCGGTGCCGACGAGCCTGGTGTTGTGCGTGTGGGTCCGACGAAGGTCGTGTTGGATGGACCCGGCACGGTGCATCGCCTGCAGGTTTCGACCCGATTGCCCCAGGGAACAATCGGTGACCTGAGTCGCGTGGCGGCTTATCGGTCGCTGGCAGCGGGAGTCGTCGCAGTTTCCTCGACAGGCGTTCTGCGCGGTGTCGGCGATGGGCTGGGAATCGTCGAGGTCAGTGTCGGCAGGCAGGTGGTGAAGGTTGCCGTCGAGGTTCGTGGAACCCGGGCGCGGCGGACCTACAATTTTGAACGCGACATCGTGCCGCTGCTGAGCCGGTTCGGCTGCAATGCCTCGGGATGTCATGCGAAGGCCGAAGGGCAGAACGGTTTCAAGCTCTCGGTGTTCGGATTTGAGCCGCTGGCCGACTGGGTGGCGTTGACACGCGAGGCGCGGGGTCGCCGCGTGGTGCCCACGTTGCCCGCCACCAGCCTGCTGCTGACCAAGGCCTGCGGTGACGTTCCTCACGGGGGAGGAGTCCGCATCCGTCGTGGCTCGGGAGATTATCGGATTCTGTTTGACTGGATCTCGCAGGGCAGTCCCTACGGGGAGGCGACGGACCCCAGGGTGGTGTCGATCGACGTCACTCCCGGCGAGAGACAAGTCGACATGAAGACGCAGCACCAGTTGCGGGTGGTTGCGACCTTTTCGGATGGCCGCACGGCCGATGTGACCGGACACACCAAGTTCCAGTCGAACAACGAGGGCATGGCCCTCGTCGATGAGTTTGGGCTGGTGACGATCGGTGAGGCGATCGGCGAGGCGGCCGTGATGGCCAACTACATGGGGGCCGTCGGAGTTTTCCGGGCGATGATTCCCAGCGATCAGCGGATTGTCGACTACCCGAAGTTTCCTGAAACCAATTTCATCGATCGTCTGGTTCACCAGAAGCTCCGGAAACTGCACATTCTTCCCTCCGGGGGCACCGATGATGCGACGTTTCTTCGTCGCGCCAGCCTCGATGTCATTGGCCGCTTGCCGACGTCGGAAGAGTCGCGGCGATTTCTCACCGACAAGTCCGACGACAAGCGGGCGAAGCTGGTGTCGAGCCTGCTGTTGCGTCCCGAGTACGCCGATTTCTGGTCGTTGAAGTGGTCGGACCTGCTGCGGGTCGATCGGCTGAAGCTCGGTCATGAAACGGCGTACCAGTACTACCGGTGGATTCGCGAGAGTTTCGCGAAGAACACGCCGATCGACGTGTTTGTCCGGCGGTTGCTGACCGCCAGTGGCCCGGTCCGCGAGAATCCCCAGGCGGTGTTCTACAAGGCGATTGGCAAGCCCGGCGACCGCGGCGCGGTGATTTCCCAGGTCTTTCTTGGAATGCGGATCGAGTGTGCCCAGTGCCACCACCATCCCTATGATCGCTGGAGCCAGACCGACTACTGGGGCATGCAGGCCTTTTTCACCCAGGTTGGTTTCAAGCGCGGGCCCCTGGGCGAGAGAATCCATGCCAGTGGCGACCCCCAGACGAAGCATCCTCGTACCGGGAACGCCGTGTTTGCTCACGCCCTGGAGACGTCGATGCCCGAGGCCAATCCTGCCGGTGATCGTCGCCGGATCCTGGCGGAATGGATGACCCGAAGTGACAACCGGTTTTTTGCCCGTAGTATCTGCAATCGCACCTGGGCTCATTTCCTGGGCCGTGGCCTGGTCGAACCGGTCGATGACGTGCGGTTGACCAACCCACCGTCAAATCCCGCCCTGCTCGATGCGCTCGCCGAACACCTCGTCGAAAGCCGCTACGACCTGCACACGCTGATCAAGACGATCACGGCTTCGAGGACTTACCAGCGAACGACCGAGTCGATCGTGTCCAACCAAAAGGATGAGCAGAACTACTCGCGGTTCCTGATGAAACGCGTCGATGCCGAGGTCTTGATGGACGCGATCAGCGACACGACCGGGGTCAGCGAGAAGTTTCCGGGAACGCCGGCCGGGTACCGGGCCGTGCAACTCTGGGACAGCCAGGTGCCGCATTACCTGCTGAAACTCTTCGGACGCCCCTACCGCGTGACCGCCTGTGCCTGCGAGCGGGCCGTTGAACCCACCGTCGGCCAGGTCCTGCACGTGATGAACTCACCCGGGATTCACAAGAAGATTGCTCATGCCGGTGGCCGGATTGCGAAGCTCATCCGCGAAACAACCGATGATGACTATGTGGTGGAAGAACTCTACCTGACCTTCTTCAACCGGTTTCCCGGAAAGAAGGAACGGCGGGCGGCGTTGGATCACTTTGGGCGGATCGGGAACCGGCGGCAGTCTGCCGAAGATCTTGCCTGGAGCATGCTCAACTCGCTTGAGTTCCTCTTCAACCATTGACCAGACCTTCGTCTTGTGTGGACCAAACACGTTCGGAGCGCGTAGCCCCGGCTGGTATACTCGATCGGTTACCCCGAGTTCGAGAGGAGTGATAATGAGCGGCCAGGACAATCTCAACCATGGGCGATTCTGTGACGGCCTGAGCCGCCGCGACATGCTGACCGCCGGTGGCGCCAGCCTCTTCGGCACCACGTTCTCGCTCTCCTCGATCCTCGAGGGGCAAGCCCGGGCCGCCAAGCCCAACAGCGAAAATTCTCTGATCATCCTGTTCCTGGCCGGGGGATTGAGCACGATCGATACCTGGGACATGAAGCCCGACGCCCCCAAGGAGTTTCGTGGCACGTTTGATCCCATCGCCACGAGTGTCCCGGGCGTGCAGCTTTGCGAGCACCTGCCCCGGCTGGCCAAGCAGATGGACAAGTTCGCCGTGGTCCGTTCCTTTGGCCATCGCAACTCCGGCCACGGTCCTGCCGATCACTATATCCTGACCGGCTACCATCCGGCCGCTGGTTTCAACGCGGGCCTGAAGCCCAACAACCAGCGTCCGGCGCACGGGTCGATCATTGCTCGCGAACTGGGCGCCCGCGGAAGCGTTCCCCCGTACGTGTGTGTTCCGAGCATGCACAACAGCGGCGGATCCAGTTACCTCGGGTCCAGTGCCGCGCCGTTTGTCGTCGAGTCCGATCCGGCGTTGCCGAATTTTGCCGTGCCCGATCTTGCCCCGCCGGTCGCGATCGATGCCGCCCGTTTCGGCTCGCGTCGCGACTTGCTCAGCACCGTCGATCGTTTTCAGAAGCGTGGGGAGGCAAAATTCAACAGCCAGGTTCGCACCGTCAGCAGTTTTCAGCAGAAGGCGTTTGAGCTGATGACCTCGCCTGCCACCAAGAAGGCCTTCGATATCCACAGCGAGTCCGACAAGGTTCGCGACCGGTACGGCCGCAACACGCTCGGCCAAAGCTGCCTGATGGCCCGTCGGCTGGTTGCTTCCGGCGTTCGCTGCGTGCTGATCAACCACGCCAACTGGGACACTCACTACAACAACTTCCACGTCCTCAAGAACGACCTGCTGCACCTGCTCGACGGAGGAATGTCGACCCTGCTCGAGGATCTTTACGACCGGGGCATGCTCGAAAAGACCATGGTGCTGGTGACCGGCGAGTTTGGCCGGACGCCCCGTATCAACAAGTTGGCCGGTCGAGATCACTGGGGTCCCAGTACGGCGATCGCCATGGCCGGCGGCGGCATCAAGGGGGGAACGATTGTTGGAGCGTCGAACGCCCGGGCCGAGAAACCGGCAACGAAGCCCTACCGGCCAGCCGACCTGGCGGCGACGATTTATCACAGCCTGGGGGTCAACCCCGGGAAGATCTTCATCAGCGGCGACGGACGACCGTTCCCGATCGTTCCGCACGGAGGTGAAGTGATCGAGGAGCTGTTTGCGTGATGAGTAGGATCGCCACCCTGGCGGCGATCGGCACGCTGGCGATCACCGCTTCCAGCCTCGCCTCGCCTCCCAGTACCAGCTACATCTTTCCCAGCGGAGCTCGTCGCGGGACCACGGTCAAGGTGATCGTTGGAGGTCTTTACCTTCACGAGTCCTGCCCGTTTGAACTTGTCGGACCCGGCGTCACTGGCTCCGGCAAGCTGGTCAGGGCCGAGCGGACGGTCTACTTCGAGGGTCCCCGGATCCCGATGCCGGCGTCGCAGGCGGGCGAGTCGTACCCGAAGGACCAACTCGGATCGATCACCGTGGCCGAAGATGCCCGGCTGGGACATCGCTATTACCACGTCTCGACGTCCCAGGGAGTGGCCGCTGGTCGGATTTTTGTTGTTGGACACCTGCCGGAGATCGTCGAACAGGAAATTGACGGCCGCCCGATTCCGACGGCGGTCACCTTGCCGGTGACGATCAACGGACGGATTTTTCCCCGGGAAGATGTCGATGTTTGGACGTTTGTCGGGAAGAAGGGCCAGAGCTACATTTGCGCGGTCAACGCGTCACGGATCGGGTCGCCACTGGATTCCCGCCTGGAAGTTGTGGGACCCGACCGACGACGAATCGCCGAAAGCACCGATGATTTCGGCAGCGATTCGTTCCTGCGGTTCACGGCTCCCGCTGATGGGACCTACCAGGTTCGGATCCACGACATCAAGTTCGGCGGCCTGCAGCACTACGTCTATCGTCTGACGATCAGTGATGGCCCCTGGGTGCGGCAGACCTATCCACTGGGTGTCCAGCGAGGGGCAACAACCGCGGTGCGGTTGATCGGACAGCGGGTTCCGGCCAAGGCCGTGCCGATCGAGGTCGCGGCCGGGGCCGCGGCGACCATCGGCCGCACGCTCAATCTCGACAGCGGCCGGACCAACATCTTTTCGGTCGCCGTCAGCGATCACGGCAATGTGCTCGAAGTACCGGGGAACGACACCCCCCAGGCCGCCCAGGCGGTCAGTCTGCCGATCGTCGTCAATGGACGGATCGAGTCCGTCGGTGACCGGGATCACTGGTCGTTCGAGGCGAAGAAGGACGCGGTCTACGTGATGGATCTCCACGCCGCCCGGCTGCGGTCACCCCTGGATGCTACCGTCACGATTCTCAACGCAGACGGCAAGAAGGTCTCTGGTGGCGACGACTCGAAGAGTTCCACCGACCCGACGTTCAACTTCAAGGTGCCCGCCGATGGGCGATACACGGTTGTCGTTTCCGAACAACTGGCCGGCCGCGGGGGCGAGGATTTCCTTTACCGGCTGGAGATCGCCCCGCCGGTCACCGGCAAGCCGGGATTTCAGCTGAAGCTGACCGGCGACAGCCTCGCGATCACCCGCGGTGCCGAGTCGAAGTACAAGGTCAATGTCGAACGTCGTGGCGGGTTCAACGAGGAGATTGCCCTGTCGCTGGAGAATCTTCCGGCCGGAGTGACCGTGACCGGTGGCAAGATCCCCAAGGGGAAAAACGTTGTCGAGTTGAAGCTGAAGGCAACCGGGGATGCCAAGGTGGTCGCGCAGCGTGTCCGGGTCATCGGCAAGGCGAAAATTGGTGAAACCGAAACGAAATCGACGGCCGTTCTTGTGCCGGCGACGGTTCATGATTTCCCACGGGACTCGCTGCTGACGGTGATCGCCGTGCCGACGCCGTTCAAGTTCAAGGGGATCTTCGAGAGTCGCTTTGGTCAGCAGGGATCGACGTTCTACCGCCACTACTCGATCATTCGCAATGGGTTCAAGGGCCCCTTCGTCGCCACGACGGCCGACATCCAGGGCCGGCACCTCCAGGGCGTGACCGCCGATCCGATGGTCGTGCCGGCGGGTGTTGACGAGTTCGATTTCCGGATCAAGTTGCCGCCATGGCTGGAGGTTGGCCGGACCAGTCGGACGGAGATGCTGCTGATCGGTGTCGTCACCGACAAGGATGGAACCAGGCACAAGGTCTCCTTCACGTCGAATGATCAGAGCGACCAGACCGTCGTGCTGGCCACCTCGGGAGTTGTCGGTGTCGATACGTCGGTCAGTTCGATCGTCGCCGGGCCTGGCAAGGTGGTGGAAATGCCGTTTGCAGTTTCCCGCGGCAGCGGAGCCGATGGAGAGGCGCTGGTCGAGTTGATCGTGCCCATCCATATCCGGGGCGTGTCGGCGACACCGGTGAAGCTGGCGGCCGGGAAGACCTCCGGCATTCTGAAGATCCGTTTTGCCGGAAAGGGAGCCGGACCGTTCAACCAGCCTTTGCTGATCCGAGCACGGATTCCCGATTCTCGCGGCCATGACCTCGTCGGCGAAACCGGGATCGAGGTGGTTGCCGAGTGACCGTGGTCGCTGGCTCCCTCACCGCAATTCAATTTCCCGCGGTGTGGGCAAGTCGTGGATGTCGGTGATGTTGAAGACTTCCAGGAAACGTGGTGTGGTGCGGTAGGTGATGTCGCGTCGGGGGTTGTTGCCCCGCTCGATCTGGATCAGCCGCCGTCTCAGCAACTGTCGCAGCATTCCGCTGACGTTGTTGAGACCGTGTGCTTCGATTTCCTGCCGCGAGGCGGGCTGCTCGTAGGCGACGATGGCGAGCACCTCGAGCTGTTCCTGGGATAGTCGGACTTCCTTGGGACCGAGGCCAAAGACGCGGTCCCTGACGGGATCGAATTCTTCGCGCAACTGCAACCGGTAGCCTCCCTCTTCCAACCGGATCTCGTAGGGCCGCTCCTCCCGGTTGTAGAGCTCGTTGAGTTTCTCGATCTCTTCCTCGACCAGGGTCTTGTCGGCATCCGGTCCGATCAGCGTGCCCAGTTTCTTGGCCGTCAGCGGCTGGCCTCCGACAAACAACGCCGCTTCGATCACCTGGCCCGAGGTCACCCGGAGCTGTTCGGGTTCCTCCTCGACTGCGGCTTGAGGTTCTTCCTGGTCGTCCTGGTCGGGACCGGGCCAATCGGTCGGTTCGATCCCCGGACCGATTTCTTCCTCGACCGCCTCGTTGGCCTCGAGGGCCTGCCGGTAGGCGGATTCCAGGTCCTGGTCGAACCAATCCCCGTTGCCGGCCTCGACCGTTGCAGGATCGCGGTGTTGCGGCCCGCTGTGGTTGTCGGGTTCCGGGTGAGCCGGATCGATTCGGAAGTCACTTTCGTCGGGCATCGGGCCGTCCGTGGCGGTGCGGTGCGGTGCCGGGACCGCGGTGGGCCGGAAGTATATGGCTGAATTCCGGAAGCGGGCAAGAGGAGTGAACGCCAGAGAACTCGCACCAACCCGCCGCGATTTGATACGATCACTCCAGCGAACCTGATTCTTGAACGAGTTTTTTCAGATGGTGAGACCAATGAAACGGACGGTTGCCGGCCTGGGCCTGTTGTTGACTGGCGTGATGTTGATGCCGACGGCATCGGCGGAGAACTGGCCGGGTTGGCGAGGGCCGCGTGGTGACGGTACCAGTGTCAGCACGAAGGTGCCGATTTCCTGGGACGCGACCACCGGCAAGAACCTGTTGTGGAAAACCCCGCTGAAGGCCAAGGGCCACGCGTCGCCGATCGTGCATGGAAACCGGGTTTATGTCGTCGGCTGTCTCAAGGCCAGCCAGGAGCGGGCGCTGGTTTGCCTGGACGCGCACTCGGGCAGGATTCTCTGGTCGAGGATCGTTGTGACCTCGGCCCTGGAAACCAAGCACCGGCTCAACAGTTTTGCCTCGGGAACACCGGTGACCGACGGCAAGGTCGTCTACGCGACGTTTCTCGAGGTCGGCAGCAAGAAGGTCCCCGCACCCAACGTCGGCAACAAGCGACTGATCACGCCGGGGAAGATGGTCGTCGCGGCCTACGATACGGCCGGGAAGCAGTTGTGGCTGACCAGGCCGGGCGAGTTCGTCAGCGCCCACGGTTATTGCAGCAGCCCGGTGATTTATGAGGACCTGCTGATCGTTAACGGGGATCACGACGGCAAGAGCTACATCGTGGCGCTGGACCGCAAGAGTGGCAAGACCGTCTGGAAGGTTGATCGCAAGTACGGGATCCGCAGCTACGTCACGCCGTTGATCCGCAAGATTGACGGCCGGACGCAGATGGTGGTTTCCGGCAGCCAGCACATCTCGAGCCTGGACCCTCGAACGGGCAAGCAGCACTGGATCATCGAAGGTCCGACCGAGCAGTTCGTGGCGTCGATGGTCTACAACGGCAACCTGTTCTTCATGGCCTGTGGTTTTCCGACGTATCACGTGATGGGGATCAACCCACGGGGCAGCGGTGATGTCACCAAGACGCACGTGGCCTGGCACGCCCGCGGCGCCAAGTGCTATGTCCCCTCGCCGGTGCTAGTCGGCAAGTATCTCTTCGTGGCCGATGACCGCGGCACGGGCAACTGCTTTGACGCCAAGACCGGCAAGCGGCTGTGGCAGGACCGGATGGGGCGACACTACAGCGGATCGCTGGTGACGGCTCGTGGCCTGGCCTACTTCATCGCCGATGACGGGATCACCAAGGTGGTCAAGCCCGGCCCCCGACTCGACGTGGTGTCGGAGAACAAGCTCGGCGAGTTCACGTACTCCTCGCCGGCGATTGCCCACGATCGGCTCTACATCCGTGGCGAGAAGAGCCTGTTCTGCATCGGGAGCGAAACGGCGGCTGGTCGGTGAACTCGCGATGGCTGCTGGTCGTGATTTCCGGCTGACCAACGTGTCGGGGCGGGTGGTTGACGAGATCCTCGCCTGACCCGTGCCTCAAACCGGAGTCGTTCGTTCACAGGCCGGAGGCCACTGATGATGGACCTGGTTCAGCGATTGTGCCAGTCGCTCCCGGCTCGCTTTGGGAGGGTCGGCGCGTGGCTGTTGCTCCCGCTGGCCGTACTGGGGACCGTCGTTGTTGTCGAGTGCGGACGGATCCCGTCACTGCTCTCGGCAACCCGGTTGCCAACGCCGGTCCACTTCGACCAGGGACTGACCGCCTTCGACCCCGAAGACGTGAAGCCGTGGACCAACGTCAAGTGCGGGAAATGCCACGCGAGAGAATTCAAGGACTGGAGAAGCAGTCAGCATGCGGCGGCAGGAACGAATGAAAACTTCAAGGTCGAGTACTTGTACACCGGAGGTGATGGGCGGGCCCAGCAGTGCATGAACTGCCATGCACCGATCAATCCCTACGGGCACTTGCTGCCCACGCAGGAAGCGGAAGGAATTGAACAGGTCTTCAAGGACCCTCCCTCGTGGTTGGCCGACGGTGTCGACTGCCTGTCGTGCCATCTGCGCGACGGCAAGGTGCTGGGCGTTCATGTCACTTCGCAGGGACTCGCGGCGCATCCCATGCGGAAGACCCCCGAGTTGTCGACCGCAGCATTTTGTGCCGGGTGTCATCAGTTTGGGTTCAAGACGGCCAACCTGCCTGACAACTACCACGGTCAATTGCAGCAGGCGAGCCTGGCGGAGTTCCTGGACTATCGGAAAGCCGGTGGCGCCGAACAGAGTTGCCACGATTGCCACCTGAACGACCACCGCATGGAGGGTGGTTATACCGACAGTGTCCTGAAGACCGCGCTGGAGCTGGAACTTGGAGCGGTCTGGCAGCCCGGGTCGCGGCAACTCGAGATCGTCGTGACGCTCACAACTCAAAATGTCGGCCATCGGGTTCCGGGTGGGGAGTTGTTTCGTTTCCTGACGCTCGACACACAGGTCACCGATGCCCGGGGTCGCCCGTTGCTGCCACGGA
>Ga0163108_10001647_pt1 | contig 16304 bp, 18 predicted proteins | sample Fk1155metaG_FD_109644 | JGI IMG/M metagenome (GOLD analysis project Ga0163108, IMG submission 109644) | Marine microbial communities from the Central Pacific Ocean - Fk160115 155m metaG | ecosystem: Environmental > Aquatic > Marine > Oceanic > Photic zone | place: The Central Pacific Ocean...
TTTACCAAGACAGCTAGATGTATCACTTTTATTAATTGTTCTAGCCTATTTCACTATCTTATTATTTTATATTTTTTACATACACGGTGGACCTATTCAAAAAGTAGTTTTAGATAAAACAGGCACTAGATACGCTCGTTCTGCAGCGATTATTAATGTGATTTATGCTGGAGTGTTATTTTATTTTAAAGAATTAAATGATCTTCCAATGTCAACGACATGGGTATTTGTTGGATTGTTATGCGGAAGAGAACTTGCGATTTCCACAATGAATAAAGACTATAAGTTTAAGTATGTTTTCCCACTTATAGGTAAAGATTTCGTAAAAATGATATTCGGTTTAAGCGTGTCCGTAGCTATAGTGTTGGCAATTCATTACTTTATTATTCCTAGAGGATTATTTTAATTAGTAAAACTATTTTTTCTTCTGAATTTCGTCATATAATTTCTTTAAATCTTCTTCAGATAAATTTTTATCTTTAAGTTTTTTCAAAACATCTTCTTCTGTCTCACTTAAATTTTGAGTATTTTGCTGATCTTTAACTTCGCTTCTTGCTTCAAAACCAGCTTTGATATGTTTTGCAGAGACAAAGATTACTATAATTGCAATAATAACAGCCAAAGATAAAAACAATAATGTCATTACCAAATTATACTTATTTTTTAATTAAGTGTTAGTTTTTTTTTGTGCTATTAAATATTTATGACCAGAAGATTAAAATTTTCAGTAGTATTCAATTCTAATACTGCTAGAGGTAAAAAATTAAAATTAATTAGTAAAGTTATTGCGCTGATCAAAAGAGATCATAATATTGAACTTTTTAAGACGAAATCTGAAAATCAAGCTAAGATTGTTTTTCAAGAATTGTCGAAAAAAAAATTTGACCGACTTGTAATCGCCGGAGGTGATGGTTCTGTATGTTTTGCAATTAATGAAATGATCAACAATAATCTGGATGAAAAATTAGTAGCTTATATTCCTGCAGGAACAGCCAATATACTTCAAATTGAAACTCAAATTATTAAAGAAGCTAATGAAATTTATAAAGTCTTAATTTCTGATAAATATAAAAAAGTGAGTTTGGCTAAAATAAATGAAAAATATTTTTTCTTAATGGCTGGAATAGGTTTTGATTCAAAAATTGTTCAATCAATAAATACTAAAATAAAGAAATATCTTGGAAAATTAATTTTCGCATATAAAGCTTTTGAGCATTTTTTATTTCTCAAAAATAACAAAATGGAAATCGAAATTGAAAATGAAAAAATTTTAGCAGATTGGGTTTTATGTATTAACTCAAAATTTTATGCTGGACCACATTCAATTACAAAAGATACAAATATATTTGAAAATAAGATTATTGCTTACATATTTAAAGATTTAACAAGAATTAAATTAATTTACTATGTTTGGTTAGTTTTAACTAAAGGTGATTTAAGTTCTGCAAAAAGTGTCATTAAACGAAATTTAACAAGTCTTAAAATTAATGGAATTAATAATAAATTACTTTCCCAAGTTGATGGTGAAAACTTTGGTTACAGCAATAAGATTGAGATTAAAAAAACTAATAGATTTATAAATTTATTGGTGCCTTAGGTTTTATTTTACTTTTCCTAGAGTATTTAAAAGCACTACACCGAAAATAATCAATACTAATCCAATTATTCCATATAGATTAGGAGCTTGGTTATATTTTATAATTCCAAATAAAGTTACTGCGGTTATTGTTAGTGCTCCATAAGTGGCGTAAGTAAAACCGACTGGAATAACTGTCATTGCTTTAGCGATGCAGTATAAACAAATTATAATACTAGTTGCGCAGAATATTGTGGGAGTAAGTTTTGTAAAACCCTCTGTTGTTTTTAAAAATCCGTTAGATGCTATGCCTGTGATAATTGCAAAGACCAAATAAATATATCCAGATAATAAACTAATATTTTTCATTATACCTTCGAAAATTGACCTCCATGACGAAAACGGACCAACCATCGTTTCATTGCTTCTTCAACATCAGAAGGATTAATATTTAAATCTTTTAAAGTTAGATGATTGTTCGATACAACATTGTCTGCTTCAGATAAAATTTCACATTGATCTCTTGTAAGAATTGGTGGTATTGGAAGCAAATCAGTAATAGTGCTTTGAATTTTTGCTATTGGCATTGGTATTTCTACCACAAATCTTTTTTTATTAATTGTTTTTAAAATCGACTTAACTATATCTTGAAAACTAATAATTTTAGGCCCACCTAACTCATAAATTTTTCCTAAATTGTCTTTTACTTCAATTGCTTTGATAATTGCATCTGCAACATCTGAAACTAATATAGGTTGGAATTTATAAGATTTATTTAAAATTGGTACAATCGGTAGAAAACTTAGTTTTGCGAAAAGATTACTAAAATTGCTTTCAGGAGACTCAATTACTGATGGCCTTATAATTACAGTGTTTTTAAAATTTGTCAGTGCATTAACTTCCCCTTTAAATTTAGATCTTTGATACAATGATTTGGAGTTTTGACTGGCGCCGATTGCAGAAATGTTTATAAATTTTTTTACATCTGATTGAGCGCATATTTTTGAAATCGCCTCAGGTATACCTGCGTGAATATTCATAAATTTTTGTTTTCTTGTCTCATAAAGAATTCCAATTAAATTAATTACAACATCTGAGTTTTTGATTGATTCTTTAATTTCGTCAAAATTATTAGGACTCCATTTTTTTAATTCTATTGAGCCAGGAGTTGCTTGGGTCTTTAAAAAATTAGCCTGAAACGGGTTTCTGGTATAAATTATGCTTCTATAATTCTTCTTAGACAAATTTCTAACAAGATTCTTACCTATTACTCCAGTAGCTCCAAAGAGAGTGCAAATTTTATTATTCATGGTATTAAGAAACTATATATGAAAATAACAAAGATTAAAGAGGACATAACTTCAAAGATAGCCAATTCATTTAAAAACAGTATTGCGATTGATACCGAAGCCACTGGATTGCAGATTCCTGAAAGAGATAAATTAAGTCTCATTCAAATTTGTGATGAAAAAGAAAATGTTTACATAATTCAACCAAATAAAAAAACTTACAAAGCTCCAAATTTGGTTTCAGTTTTAGAGAATGATAAGATTCTCAAAATTGGACATTTTCTAAGATTTGACAAAAATGCATTGGAATTTTTTCTTAAGTGCAAAATGAAACCAATATTTTGCTCGAAGATCGCCAGCCGCCTCTGTCGTACATATTCAAGCGAGCATGGCTTAAAGAACCTGGTGCAAGAATTTTGCGGAAAAAAAATTGATAAAAAATACGGCAGCTCTGATTGGAATAAAGATCTAGATGAGCTTTCAGACAATCAATTACAATATGCTTCGAATGATGTTATTTATCTTCATAAAATCAAACAAGAACTTACGAAAATGCTATCCAGGGAAAATAGAATGGATCTATTTAAAAAATGTATGAACTTTTTAGAAACAAGAGTTGAATTAGATCAAAAAGGATTTAAAGAAGATGTTTTTCATCACTAAAAAAATGAATAAAAAAAATTATATATCTATAGCAAAAAAAGCTGCAAATATTCAGATCAATGAATTAAGAAAAATAAAAAAAGTTTTTAATAGTTCTTTTATTAAAGCAATAGATTTAATTTCGAACACCAAAGGGAAAGTAATTTTTAGTGGAGTTGGAAAAAACTCATTTATCTGTGAAAAAGCTGCGGCAACATTTTCAAGTGTTGGCATTCCAAGTTTTTTTATTGATGCCACAGGGGCGAATCATGGGGATATGGGCAAAATTGACAGAAAAGATATTTTAATTGTCATTTCTAACTCTGGAAATACTTTTGAACTTACGAACATACTTAAATTTGCAAATAGATTTAGAATTAAAATTATAGGGATAACTTCAAATCCTAATAGTGTATTATTAAAAGCTAGCGACATAAAAATCCTAATTCCAAAATTAAAAGAATCAGACCCTAGCAATATCGTTCCAACTTCTTCCACTTCCTTTGCAATGTTATTATGTGATTGTTTGGCAACTACGATAATGACAAAAAGAAAGTTTACAAAAGAATCCTTCAGGCTTTATCATAAAGGCGGTGCCTTAGGTGAAACATTAAAACTTGCAAAAGATATTATGATTACTGGCAAGAAAATGCCAACAATAAGTTATAAAAAAAATTTTAAAGAGGCTCTAAAAATTATAAATCAGAAAAAGCTTGGTATAGTTGTTATTTTAAAAAATAAATTTACTGCAGGAATATTAACTGACGGTGATGTTCGTAGAGAATTGAAAAATTATTCAGATAATAAAAGCTTGATTAAATTTATGACTAAAAAACCACTAATGGTTAATGAAAGCATGCCTGCTTCTAAGGCTCTTGCTTTAATGGCCGATAAAAGTATCACCAGCTTGCTTGTTGTTTCAGATAAAGACATAAAGAAAAAAAATAATGTTAAATTAAAGGGAATTATTCATATTCATTTTCTTTTGCGTGATAGTCTATAATTATGGAAAGAAAGAGAAAATTAAGAGTTATTCAATTCATATTACTAATTTTTGGAGTTTCATTAGTTTATTTCACTTACAATGATTTTAGTAAAGATAATGATCTTAAAAGAGAAATTTTATCGAAAACAACGAAAGAAAAAATAAAGAAACAAAATTTAGAAAACTTATCGAATGATAAAGATATTTTTTATAATGTTGAATACACTGGGTTAGATTTGACTGGAAACAGGTATTTAATCAAATCAAACGAAGCTTATTTAGATGAGTTAAATTCAGAAATTGTATATATGAAGGATGTTTCAAGTATTTTCTATTTTAAAGATGGCACAGTTTTATATGTTTATGCTGACAAAGGTGTTTATAACAATAAATCACTTAATATGGTATTTCAGAATAATGTAATCGCAAAATATCTAGATAATGAGCTCTTTGCTCAAAATGCAGAATATTCAAATTCTGAAAGCTATCTTAGTATTTATGGTAGTGTAAAAATAAATAGTAAAAAAGGTCAAGTCTATGCAGATAAGATGGTTTTTGATATAGTTGAACAAAAATTAAATATTTCATCATTAAAGGATAGTGAAATAAACATAAAAGCAAAATTAGATTAAAAAATGAAAAAAGGTTTTAGAATTTTAAAATTTAAAAAAGACAAGCCAGTTTTCGAAGTCCAAAATTTAAGCAAAAGTTTTGATGGAAGGCCAATTTTAAAAAAAATAAATTTGAGGGTATGGCCAGGAGCCATAACTGGTCTGTTAGGACCTAACGGTGCTGGAAAAAGTACATTATTTAATATAGCGATAGGAGCAGAAAGTTCTGATAGTGGTAAGATTCTTTTAAATAATAAATCTATTGAACAAGTGCCTATTCATTTAAGGTCTAAAGAAGGTTTAGGTTATCTTCCGCAACAACGAACATTGTTCAATATGTCGGTTCATGACAATTTGATGGGTTGTGTGCAACTCAAAATTAAAGATGGCAGAAAGCAGAAAGAAATTACAAATAGTTTATTGGAAGAATTTAATCTTATGCATTTAAAAAATATCAATGCTAATTTCGTCTCGGGTGGCGAGTCTAAACGTATTATGTTAGCTCGATTGATGATTACGAAGCCAAAGATAGTATTATTAGATGAAATATTTTCTCAAATTGATCCTATCTGGGTACAAGACATACAAAAATATATAATGAAGATACAATCTGCTGGGGTAAGCGTCCTTATATGCGACCATAATGTTAGAAACTTGTTCGAAATAACAGATAATAATTATGTCATATCTGATGGTACAATTATTGCTGAAGGAACTTCCAATGAATTATTAAAAAATACTAAAGCAGTTCAAAGTTATTTTGGAGCAGATTTTACCTATAAATAGATAATGCCTGTTAAAAGCTTTTCGGTAAATCTTAAAGATAAAATTAAGCCCTTTAATAAAATTATTAAAGTTGACTCAGATAAATCTCTTTCAATTCGAAGCTTTTTGATAGGATCAATCTGCCAAAATATATCAACTACAAATAATATTTTGGAATCGGAAGATGTTAAAAGTACTATTGCTGTATGTCGCAAACTTGGCGTTAAAATTGAGAAAGTGAAACCTCAATCCTATAAAATTTATGGAAAGGGCCTAGGATCCCTCCATGCCAAAAAGAATTCAACTTTAAACTGCTCTAACTCTGGAACTTTAGCAAGATTAATTGTTGGAATACTTTCGACCACACCCGATATAGAAGTTAATATAAAAGGAGATCACTCTTTAAGTAAAAGAAGCATGAAAAAATTAATAGAATTAATGTCTGAATTTGGAACATCTTTTGTTCCAAAAAATAAATTTCATTTTCCTTTGAAAATTATTTCAACCGAAATGCCTATTGGAATAAATTATAATGCGGGTGTAAGCGCTCAATTAAAGTCTGCAGTTATTCTAGCAGGACTAAATAGTTACGGAGACACAGAAATCACAGAAGAAATAAGATCGCGTGATCACACTGAAAATTTATTATCAAGCAATACTCAAGCAATTAAGATTAAGTCTAGAAAAAAAAAATTAATTAAAATACATGGTAAAAAGTATTTAAAACCAATTCATGTCAATATCCCAGGTGATGTCTCCTCATCATCTTTTTTTGCAGCGCTTACTTTGCTTAATCAAAATTCATCACTCAAAATTAAAAATGTTGGTCTTAACCCGACAAGAACTGGTTTTTATGAAATTTTAAAAAAACAGAAAGCTAAAGTAAGATTTACTAATATAAAAAAAGAAAATAATGAAATTCGAGGAGATATTGTTATTAAAAGTTCCAAACTCAAATCAATAAAAACACCAAGCAGTTTATATCCACGAACTACAGATGAATATCCAATTCTTTTTGTAATTGCAGCTTTAACAAAAGGAACTTCTGTATTTAAAAATGTAGGAGATCTTGTAAATAAAGAAGCAAATCGTATAACTGAAATGCAAAAAGTTTTAAGACAAGTTGGTGTTAAAAGCGTTTCATCTAAAAAAGAGTTTAAAATTTTTGGCAAAGGCATGTTTGATGCTAGTAATAAAAAGATTACTGTGCCAAATCTAGGAGATCACAGAATAGCGATGGCAACTTTTATCTTAGCAATATTAACAAATGCCCAAGCAAGAATAAAAAATTTTGAAACAGTTTTCACTTCTTCGCCTTCTTTTCTTAGAATAATTAAATCATTAGGAGCAAAGTTTGAAATACAAAAATAGAAATTTACAAATAACCTGCGATGGTGGTGCAGCTACCGGTAAATCAACTGGTGCAAAAATGATTGCAAAAAAATATAAACTTGCTTTTCTTTCAAGCGGTCTTCTATACCGATATTCTAGCTATTTAATTATTAAATATGAGCCTAAAAACAAGATTAATTTTCTTAAGAAAAAATTTAGAAATCTTAATTACAAAAAACTAAACAAATTAAATCTACATTCTCCAAAAATATCAGCTCGTAGCGCAACTATTGCTAAAATACTAGGGATAAGAAAAATTTTAAAAAAATATCAAACTAATTTTGCAAAAAAAAATAAAAGTTGTGTGTTGGAAGGTCGTGATGCTAGTACTCACATTTTGCCAAACTCAGATGTAAAATTTTTTTTTATATGTAATTTAAATATTGCTGCAAAAAGAAGATACAATGAGCTTAAAAAAAATAATTCTGATACAAAATTAATTGATGTCAAAAAAGCTTTAAAATTAAGGAATATTTCAGATATAAAAAGAAAACATAGCCCTTTAAAAATTGCAAAAAATGCTATAGTTGTAAACTCCGATAAATTAAATAAACAAGCAATGCTAGCAAAAATGACGAAGCACATAGAAAGAGCAATAAAATTAAAATATGGCAAGTGAACAAGAGTTAAAAAATACAAATCCTTTACACAAAGAGTTTCAGGCTCTACTAGAAAAAGACTTAAAACTAAGAACCGTAAAAAAAGAAGGTGAAATTATAGAAGCTACCATCACGGAAATTACTCCAAAATTTGTTATTGTAGAAGCAAACCTAAAAGCTGAAGGCATGATTGATAAATCAGAATTTACAAGTGAAGAATTATCCAAACTAAAAATCGGATCTACATTGCAGGTTTACTTAGATAGAGTGGAAAATCATCGGGGACAAGTAGTTATTTCTAGAAATAAAGCTAAACAATTACAAGCTTGGAATGATATTGTTAAACTTCACAAAGAAGACAAAGTAGCCAATGGTACAATTAAAAGTCGAGTGAAAGGTGGAATGGTGGTCGAAATTTCAAATTTTTTGTGCTTCATGCCATCTTCGCAATTAGATTTGATTCCCGTAAAAAATACTGAAAAATTTTTTAACACTCCACTCAAATTTAAAATAATCAAAATAGACACCTCGAGGTATAATGCAATCGCTAGCAGAAGACAGGTTTTGTCTGAAAGCAAAGATATTGAAACTAAAGAATTAATGAAAGATGTAAAGGTTGGACAAAAAATTAAAGCCACTTGCGTCGGATTAACAAACTTCGGAGCGTTTTTTAATTTTCAAAAAAAAGATAGCCCTACACAATCTTTAGTGCTATTGGCTCACATATCAGATCTCAGCTGGTCGCGCTTAAAACACCCGTCTGAAATTTTATCCGTGGGAGACGAAAGAGACCTAATCATAACAAAAATTGATAAAGAAACTAATAGACTAAGCTGTAGTATCAAAGATTTAGTTGAGTCGCCGTTTAAAGATTTAGAAAAAAAATACGAGATAGGAAAAATTTATTCCGCCAAAGCTGTTCGTATACTAGACTACGGAATTTTTTTTCAACTTGAGTCTGCGGTAGAAGCACTGTGTCACAAAAGCGAATGTTCGTTCACAGATCCGAATGTTCAACCTAAAAGATTAACTTCGATTGGAAAAACTCATGATGTTCGTGTGATAAATGTTGAGCCAGAAACAAATAAAATATCTGTATCATTAAAAATTGGAGATAACCCATACGACAAACTTAAAGAGCAATTAAATGAAAATATTAAGATTAAAGTGCACAATATAACGGATAAAGGTGTGATTGGTATTATAGAAGAAAGTAAAATCTCTACTTTTCTTCATTGGAAAGAATGTAGTTTTGATGAAAAAATTGAAAATCTTAAAAATTTCAAAAAGGGTGATGTCATTACTGTTAAAATTAAAGAAATTAACGGAACTAAAGTCAAAGTATCAAAGCGTGAGGTAGATGAAAAAGATCCATGGGCTTTTTTCAAAGAAAACAATAAAAAAGTGGATGATGTTATAACTACAAGAGTTCATGAAGTTTTGAAATCAGGGGCTATTAAAGTTTTCATTGGGCCTGATAAAAAAATAATTTCAACAATTAAAAAATCTGACTTGGCAAAAGATGCTATTAATCAACGTAGTGACATCTATAGTGGTGGGGAAAAATTAGACGCTAAGATTCTATCGCTTGATTTAAAAAATAGAATAATAAAATTATCTCCGAAAGAAGCTCAGCTTCAAGAAGAGGCCTCATTAATTAAAAAATTTGGATCTGGTGCAACTAAATCTGGAATCGCTTTGAAAGAAATATTAGAAAAAGCTATTGGAAGCAAAAAGAAAAAAAAAGAAGATAAATAATTGTCACGACCCAAGCTTATTAAAAAATTAAAAGACAAACATCCAAAATTAAGTAAATCACAATTAGAAATAATTTTTGATACTTTTTTTCAAAGTATTGGAAATGCATTATCAGAAAAAAAATCGGTATTTTTACGAGGGTGGGGTACTTTTTTTGTTAAAGAGATTAAAGAAAGTTGGAATTTACATAACCCTAAATCGGGAGAGTTGATATATAAACCAAAGCGCCATAAAATAAGATTTCGTGGATCAAAAAAATTTAAAGAATTTATAAATCAATGAAAAAACCAAAGATATTTATAGCTTGCGATACAACGGTTCTAAATAAAGTAAAAAAGATAATTTCTCATACTAAAACCAACAAATTAGTAGGTTATAAATTTGGACTCGAGTTCTTTTATTCAAAGAACGGAAGAAAATTTATTTCAAAATTAAAAGTAAAAAATTTATGGCTAGATGTAAAAATTATGGATATTCCTAATACCAGTTCTGCATCTATAAAATCACTTAAAGACCTTAAAAATGTTTCTTATATTACTGTTCATATAAGTGGTGGTTTAGAAATGCTTAAAGCAATAAAAAAATCTGTAAAAAAATATAACAAAAAATTAAAAATCTTAGGCGTAACTGTATTAACTAGTTTCTCAAATTCATCTATAAAAAAAATAGGTCATACAAGATCTATTAAAGACCTTGTAAAAAAACAAGCGGCTCTTGCTAAATTAGCTAAATTAGATGGAATTGTTTGTTCTGGACATGAAGCAAAATTAATAAAAAAAATCTGTAAAAAAATGGAAATTATTACCCCTGGCATAAGATTAAAAGGAGATAGTGTTGGTGATCAAAAAAGAGTAATGACTCCTAAAGAGGCCTTTAAGAACGGTGCTACAGCTATTGTAATGGGTAGAAGCATCACAAAAGGTAATATTAAAAACAATATTCAAAAGCTAATTAAATCATTATAAAAGAATTAATAATGAAAATTAAAAAAGGCATACCGCTCATTGATCAGCACGATAAAAACTATATGTATGGCGGTAAATTCGGTGGAAATTTTATTCCCGAAACACTTAAAAAACCTATTGATGATTTAACTAAATTATTTTCCAAACTTAGAAAAGATAAAAAATTTCTGAAAGAAAGAGATTATTACTTTAAAAATTATGTTGGAACCCCAACACCGTTCATTAAATTAGAAAATTTAACTAGACATTTAAATGGAGCTCAAATTTATGCAAAAATCGTCTCGGAAGCTAACGGGGGAGCTCACAAAATTTATAACGCAACTGTTCATTGTCTAATAGCTAAAAGAGCTGGTAAAAAATACATCGTAGGAGATACAGGAGCTGGTTATGCTGGCAAAATGCTTTCCATGGCTGCTAAAAAATTTGGTCTTAAATGTAAAATTTTTATGGGCGCTAAAGATATTAAAAGACAAAAACCAAATGTTGAGGCTATGAAAAAAAATGGCGCTGAAATTGTGCCAGTTACAACCGGAAATCAAACCCTTGTTGATGCTGTTAGTGAATGTATGCGTTACTGGGTTTCAAATTGTGACACTACTCATATGTGTGTAGGGTCAACAGTGGGTCCAAATATATTTATAAAAATTTGTGCATTTAGCACTGCACAAATTTCAAGAGAACTTATAAAGCAAATAAAAGAAGAATTTGGAAGAATACCTAATAAATTAAAACTATTGAACTGTATTGGAGGTGGAAGTTCCGCTATGGGTTTTTGGAACGAGTTTATGGATACCAATGTAGAATTTGTTGGAATTGAAGGAGGCGGACCAAAAAATAGCAAATTGCACGCAGCTCCTCTAACCAATGGATCGAAAATTGGAATTTTACATGGTGCTGCACAATATGTAATTCAAAATAAAGAAGGACAAATTGGCAAGACTGACTCAATTTCTGCCGGCTTAGATTATCCTGGAATTTCACCATTACATTGTTACTTGAAAGATACAAAAAGGGCTAGGTATACATCTGCAACAGATGAAGAAGCTTTAAATGCATATAAACTTGTTTCAAAATTAGAAAATATTTCACCGTCATTAGAACCTTCGCATGCTTTTGCGGAAGCAATTAAGATTGCCCCTAGATTAAATTCATCAAATATAATTATTGTTAATAGTTGTGGCGACTCATTAAAAGACAAAGATATTATAAAAAGTAAATTAGGAAACTACATAAGATGAAATCAAATATAAGTTTAGTGTTTAAAAATTGTAAAAAAGAAAAAAGACCGGCTCTAATAACTTTTACTGTTGCTGGTGATAATACTAAAAAAAATTCATTGAAAATATTAAATTCTATTGCAAAACATGCGGACATTCTAGAACTATCATTTTTGCACAACTGCCCAATTGCAGACGGAGGCCAGATCCAAAATAGTACTTATAGAGCTTTAAAAAATGGAATGACATTAAAGGACACTTTTCAAATTGCTAAAAAATTTAAAAATAATAATCCTGATAAACCTTTGATATTAATGGGTTATTATAATTTAATTTATCAGAACGGTGAAAATAATTTTTTAAAAAATTGTAGATCTTCAAAAGTTGATGGACTAATTGTTGTTGACTTGCCTTGGCCAGAAAACAAAAGTTTTGCCAGAAAATGTAAAAAGAAATCAATCAGTTTTATCCAGCTTTTAGCTCCTACTACAACAAAGGATAGAATGAAAAAAATCATTAGAGACTCGCATGATATGATTTATTATATTAGCATGCTATCCACAACGGGTGGAAAATTAAAAGTTTTACCAAGAAAAATTCTTGAAAACTATAAAAAAATAAAGAGTCTTAATAGTAATAAAAATCTAGTGATAGGCTTTGGAATAACAAATAAAACTATCTCTTCTCTAAAAGCAGCTGACGGATTAGTTGTAGGCAGTCAATTATGTAAAGCTATTAGCGATTCTATTAAAAAAAGACAAAATCCTGTCACAAAATTAAATAAAATAGTATATAATTTAAAAAATCAAATAATATGAATTGGATTAAAAAAATCGCTCCAGGTATAAAAGCTTTATTATCTCCTCTTAAAAAACGAATGAGTAAAGGAGGAAAAAGTCTTTGGACGAATTGTAGTTGCGGTAAACTTACCATGAAAGATGAATTTGAAAAAAATCTTTTTGAATGTCCTCATTGTTTTAAAACTCACCTAATCTCATGTAGACAACGCTTTAATATATTTTTTGATCAATCCAATTACACTATTCTTGATTATGGAACTCCACCAGATGATCCTATTCAGTGGACTGATCCAAGAGGAAAATATATTGACCGACTAAAAGCAGCAAGAAAAAAAACTGGTGAAAGTGAGACAATGCTATTTGCAACAGGCTCCTTAAATGGAATGCCAATAACTGTAGGAAGTATGGATTTTAGATTTTTTGGTGGAAGCGTATCTCCAGCTGTTGGTGAATGTTTTTTATCAGGGGCTGAACATAGTATTAAAAATAAGCAACCTATGATTCTATTTGCGACAAGTGGCGGAATGCGTATGGAATCTGGTTCAATTTTGAGTTTGCAACAAATGCCAAGAATGACAATCGCATGTAGAGAGCTTAAAATAAATAAGATTCCTTTTATTTTGTGTGCAGGCGGACATGTAATGGGCGGAACTACAGCTTCGATGGCAAGTCTTGCTGATATACTTATTTCAGAAAATAAGGATTATCTTTGGGGCTTTTCCGGAAAAAGAATCATTGAACAAAACTTAAGGGAGAAATTAGCGGAAGAAATACAAACTTCTCAATGGGTTTATGACCATGGAGGTTTAGATAAAATTGTTCCGCGAAAAGAACTGAGGTCTGAAATTTACAATATTTTATCTATTCTATTGAAGGTTAAAGAAAAAGAGATTAACAATACAAACGATGTTGTCTCGACCGATCAATCTATACAATCAGTTAGCTAATCATAAGCTCTTCAATAAAACTATTAATTTCGATCTTAAAAGAATTAAATTAGCCTTAATAAGGTTGGGCCATCCAGAAAAAAAACTATCTAATGTAATTCAAATAATAGGGAGTGACGGAAAATTTAGCGTGCTCTCAGCGCTCAGGTTTTTCATTGAAGGCAACAATCAGACTGTCTCTACACACATTTCACCAAGTTTAAAAGATATAAGAGAAAGGTTTTGGATGGGTAAAGATCACTTAACTCATGCTAAAATCAAAAACACTATTAAGATTATTGAAAAATTAAAAATTCCATTAACTGTCTATGAAGTTCTTACATTGGTTTTTATAATAAGTGCCTCTCAAAGAGATAATGATTATTGCATACAGGAAGCAGGAGCATTGTGGCGACTCGACTCTAATAATGTAATTGATTTTCCTTTGAAACAAATCGTGGTTAATATCAATAAGCAACACTTAAATTTTCTAAAAAGAAAAACCCTAGGCGAAGTTATTAAACAAAAAGTTGGCTTTTTAAGTCAATTTACAGATATCCATGTTGGAAAACAAAAACCATATGTAATGAAAAAAATTAAACAATTATTAAAAACAAATAACAGTCAAATAAAATACCCGAGTTCTTGGAAGTTGATAAAAGTAAAAAATAATTTTTTTTATAAGGATAATAAAACAAAAATTAAATTAAATACAAAATATATATATTCTAAAGGTTTATTAGAAAACCTGTGTTTAGCTATTAACATTGCATTGGATTTAAAAATTCATAAAAAAATTATAATTAAAACATTGCCTAAAATTAAATACATTGGAAGAATTGATTATTTAAATAAAGGTAAACTTACTAAAAAATTATATAGGAATGAGAGGATTTTAATAGATGGTTGTCATTCTGAAACAAGTGCTAAAAATTTAGCAAACTATCTAAGAACTCTTAAAGTTCCAATTTATGGTATTTGGGCCATGACAAAAAATAAAGATCCCGATAGATTTATTAAACAGTTTAAAGGAATATTTAAAAAAATTATAACTATACCTATAGAAAATGAATCTGCTACTTTATCAAATCAACTATTATTTAAAATAGCAAAAAAAAATAATTATAATTCGGAAACTTCTAAAAGTTTTGAAGAAGCATTAAAAAAGATTACTTCAAAAGAAAGAAAAATAATTTGTTGTTTTGGTAGCCTATATTCAGCAGGAAATATTTTAAATAAAAATTAAATTTTGTTTTTTTTAAGAAAGTCAACAAGGTCGGCTTTGTTAGATGCTCCTACTTTAGTTGCTTTTTGCTCACCATTTGCAAATAAAATCATTGTAGGAATTCCTTTCACAGAAAATTTTGTTGGAATATTTAATTCCTCATCTATATTGTGTTTAGCAATAGTTACATCTTTCATCTCTTCAGAAATTTGTTCAAGAACCGGTGAAATCTGAACACATGGCGAGCACCAGGGTGCCCAAAAATCTATTAGAAGATTTTTGTGTTCTTTTTTTAATTTTTCAAAAGTTTCGTCTGTTGATTTAATTGTTGCCATACATTCTAAATAAGTATTTTTGATTTAAAGTCAACTACGCAGAAGAGTAAATTTTTTCTAATTCTTCAATATACGCATTAATTTCATCCAGGATAACTAATTTTTCAGGCTGTCCTTCTTTTTCAAATTTAACTCTTAGAGTATCTATTTCTGAATAAGTTCTTGGAATTGTGTTCCATTTTTCATTATTCGTGCTTAAAAGTTTTTTTGCTGTGTCCTTGTGAATTAAATTGTAGTCTGACTTACTCAACATTTCAGGTTTTTCCATATAAAGGAGTTTTTTTCCAAAATATTGAAGCCTTTCATCTTTGAATTTAGCCAACACAGATAATTTTTTGTCCCAACCTACATTATGAAATTCGGGCATTATCTTATTGTCTTCGGTTGAAGTAAACTTAGCATAAATGCTTTCTTCATTATGCAAATCTTCTTGTGATTTAGACTGTTCTTTTTCTTCAACTTCCGAATGTTTAATAGATATAATTTTTTCTGCAAATTCTTTGTTTTCTTTTACAAGTTTAGCTCTGGCTTGTAGTTTAGCTGTTCCAATCATTTTGTATTCATCAAATTTACCTCCATATGATGGGTTCATTATAACTGGATGCTTATTATGTCTTACGGTTCTAATAAATTTAGGTTGTTTTTTCATTGCAGCTGTTAATTCTTGGATTGGCATTTTTAAATAAATGTTAGGGTCATGTCTTAAATCAAAACATAAAGGCCACTGATATTGTGGATGTTGACAAATAAAAGTTTGAACATAAGGTCTGCTTTTCCCATAAAAATATTCATTAGTACAAAACAATAGCTCTTTTTGTATCAAGCTTAATGTCTGATTTTTATCCATTGTCAACATGCTAGCTTTCCAAACATTGGGAGCTTTGTTCACAATTAATTTTGCTATACCAACTGTAGCCATAACATCTCCGATTGCACTATGTGCATCGCAATGCTCAATGCCATTTAAGGGCGCCATTTGATCTAATTTATAAACGTCGTTACCTTTTTCGTTCACAGAATTTTTAAGTGTATTGGGATAATAAAGATTTGCTGCACGTGCAAGACTAAGAATGTCTCCTCTTGTATTGCCGTTAGTGCTAGTAATGTATGGATATTCTAAAGTTTGAAAAAGAGTGCACCTTAAAAATTCTTCATCAAATTCTATACTATTAAAACCAACATATGTGGCTTTGCCCCATTTTTTAAGTGTTTCAACAAA
>Ga0163108_10001649_pt1 | contig 16295 bp, 17 predicted proteins | sample Fk1155metaG_FD_109644 | JGI IMG/M metagenome (GOLD analysis project Ga0163108, IMG submission 109644) | Marine microbial communities from the Central Pacific Ocean - Fk160115 155m metaG | ecosystem: Environmental > Aquatic > Marine > Oceanic > Photic zone | place: The Central Pacific Ocean...
AAAAATACCTGAAAAAATTATTTCAATTAAAGCAACTTCAAATGAAAAAATAGGTTTTATAGGAGATGGATTAGGTATTGCCGCAGAATCAATAATTCAAATTTCAAATGAAAAACTTTACTAAAATTTTTGTATCAATTTTCTTAGTAGGTTATATAAAATTTGCACCAGGAACATGGGGTAGTTTAGCATCTATTTTAATTTTGTTTCCAATATTTAGATTATCATCATTAACTTTAGACATTCTCATTATTATTTTTATTTTTCTATTTTTTATTTCAAATCACTTAATAAATAATTTTTCATTATTTACCAATTCACAAGACTCTAAACATATTGTTGTAGATGAATTGCTAGGAGTCTTTACTATTTTTCTATTTTATGATTTTATATTTATTTATAATGATTTTTTTACATTAATTTTAATTTTTTTTATTTTTAGATTATTTGATATCATTAAAATTTTTCCAGCTAACTATATAGATAAAAAATTTAAAAATGGGTACGGGGTTATTCTTGACGATATAATTGCTGGATTATATACAATTTTAACTTTAGTAATTTTAAATGCCTTTATATAAAAAAATATTAAATAAATTGCTTTCTAAAGAGATTTCTATCTCAACTGCTGAGTCATGTACGGGTGGTTTATTAGCTTATAGTTTTACAAAAAATAAAGACGCTTCAAAAGTTTTCATGGGTGGATATATAGTCTATTCTAATAAACTAAAGATAAATGATCTTAACGTAAAAAAAATAAACTTAAAAAAGTATGGAGCTGTCAGTCCAGAAATTGCTAAAGAAATGACAAAGGGATTATATTTAAAGAATAAAACTCAAATATGTATAGCAACTACTGGAATAGCTGGACCTGGAGGTAATAATAAACCAATAGGACTAGTGTATATAGGTATACGTTTTCATGGTGAAATAAAAATTATTAAGAAAAATTTTCAAGGAACAAGAATGCAAATACAAAAAAAATGTGTGAATTTTATTTTCAAATATTTAGATAATTTAGTCTGAAATACTATCTGCCCTTTTTTTGAAAGAATTAATCATTTTATTTTCAATAAGTGGATAGAAAGTTTCTGCAACTTTCTGATGAATAAAATTTTTAAATTCAAAATTAACATTAAATATGATTTTTGATTTCTTACTATCGATTGATTCAAATTTCCAATTTGTCGTTAAGTCTTTTAAAGGACCTTCTATATAATTAGTCTCTATAGTTAATTCATTTCTGTTAAATATAACTCGAGATCCAAATTTTTGAGCTAAAATTAATTTGTACTGAACGTACATATCAGCATAAATCTCATTATTTTTTCTTTCATTAATAATCATTCTTGAACACCAGGGTATGTATTTGGGATAACTCTCAATATCTATAACTATATCAAATAATTTTTTTGCTGAATGGTTAACTATTTCCTCTCTTTGAGAATTTTTCATTAAATTTTTTTATAGGCTCTATTTTCTTGCATAACTTTAAAATCTTCAGATGCATGATAACTAGAGCGGGTAAGCGGTGAAGAGGAAACCATTAAAAATCCTTTTGCAATTGCCATCTTTTTATAATCATCAAATTCTTTGGGTGTAATAAATTTTTCTAGTTTTGCGTGTTTTGGTGATGGTGGTAAATATTGACCAATGGTAATAAAATCAACATCTGCGGATCTTAAATCATCCATTACTTGGTATATTTCATCTTTTGTTTCTCCCAATCCAACCATTAGCCCGGATTTTGTAAAAATTTTAGGATTAAGTTTTTTAATATCTGCCAGTAATTTTAAACTTACAAAATATCTAGATCCGGGTCTTATACTAAGATACAAACGAGGAACTGTTTCAAGATTGTGATTAAAAACATCAGGTAAATCAGAAGATAAAATACTCAATGCTTTATCCTTTTTATGAAAATCAGGTGTCAAAACTTCTATAGTGCAATTTTGATTTAATTTTCGAATTGACTTTATAACATTTATAAAATGTGTTGCTCCTCCATCAGTTAAATCATCTCTGTCAACACTAGTTATAACTACATGTTCTAGATCTAATTCAAATACAGCTTCAGCTATTTTTTGAGGCTCTTCAAGATCAACAAAACCAGGCTTACCTGTTTTTATATTACAAAATGCACACGCTCTTGTACAAATATCTCCAAGTATCATAAAGGTTGCATGTTTTTTTTGCCAACATTCAGCAATATTAGGGCAAGCCGCCTCTTCACATACTGTTACTATTTTTTTATCTTTTATAATTTTATTTGTTGATTGAAAATATTTTGATGTAGGTGCCTTCACTCTAATCCAAGATGGTTTTTTTGGTATAGGATTTGAAACTTTGTTTATTTTTTCAGGATGTCTTACTTGTCTCATTTTTTAAATAACTTCCATATCACTACTTTGAATCCAAATTTCAAAAGGCTCCTCAATTGTATTATTAAAATCTTTTAGCAACTTAGCAGCAACAGCACCATCTAAAACCCTATGATCAGCTGATAGAGTAGATTTTAAAGTATTACCTACTATGATTTCATTGTTTTTTACTATAGGTTTTTTAATAATTTTACCAACTGCTAAAATTGATGCTTGAGGAGGACTTATTATAGCAGCAAACTCACTTATTCCAAACATGCCAAGATTTGATACTGTTATTGAACCACCAATATATTGATCTGGTTTCAAAGAATTTGTTTTTGCCAACTTAGCTAATTTTCTTATTTCGCCTGATATCTGATTAATACCTTTAGAATCAACTTTTTTTATAATTGGTGTAACAAGTCCCTCATCTATAGCTACTGCTACGGATACATCAATATGATTTAACTTAATAATTTTATCATTTTGCCAATATACATTTGTATTAGGGTTTTTCTGCATTGCCAATCCTATAGCTTTAACAATAAGATCATTAATTGAAATTTTAACTGAATTGTTTTGATTAATTTTTTTTCTTAGTTCTATTAACTTATCTACATTGGACTCGACAGTTAAATAAAAATGTGGAATTTTCTGTTTAGCTTCTAGAGTACGTTTCGCAATCACTTTACGCATTGTGCTTGGTGCAATCACCTCTCCTTCGGTTTTATAATTATCAGATTCTAAAACTATGTTATTTGAATTAATATCTCTTTTAATAATTCTTCCATTGGGGCCCGATCCATAAAGTTTACTCAAATCAAGGTTTTGCTCTTTTGCAATTTTTTTTACTAATGGTGAGGCTTTTAATCTATCATTAGAGTTATTCTTGGTTCTATTTTCAATAGATTCAGTTTTTTTATTTAAACTAGAATTATCTTTTGCTTTGATATTATTTTCTTCATTAGAAGTTTCTATTTCAGTGGTTTTATTATCTAGCTTTTCATTTTCATCGCCATCAATTATAGCTATAACACTATTAACAGGCACTTGCGTATTTGGGTTTTCTTTTAAAAGATGAGTAATTTTTCCTTCATCGACAGCCTCTACTTCCATTGTCGCTTTATCAGTTTCTATTTCTGCTATAATATCACCGGCTTTAACATTATCACCAATTTTCACAAGCCATTTATTAATTATACCCTCAGACATGGTAGGTGATAAAGCTGGCATTAAAATTTTTGATGACATAATTTATATATAATTAACTTCTTTAACTGCTTTTACTATATCTTCTATTTGTGGAAGATATAATTTTTCTAACTCACTCGAATAAGGCATTGGAACGTCGGCACTATTAACTTTTATTATTGGTGCATCTAAATAATCGAATGCATTATTTTGTACTATATTTACAACTTCTGATCCAACACTAGCAAACGGCCAAGACTCTTCTACTGTAATAATTCTATTTGTTTTTTTTATTGAATTAATAATAGTCTCAGAATCTATAGGTCTTAGACTCTGCAGGTCAATTACTTCAATATCTAAGTCAAATTCATTTTTTAAAATTTTTGCAGCCTCTAATGATTTTTGTAACATAATGGAATAGGTTACAATAGTTGTGTCTTTTCCCTGTTTTGCAATATTAGCCTTACCAAATGGAATTTGCATATTATTATCTGATGAAACCTCTCCCTTTAAACCGTAAAGAATTTCATTTTCAAGAAATATAACTGGATTTGGATCTCTAATAGCTGAACGTAAAAGTCCTTTTGCATTTAGAGGAGTTGAAGGTGTTACAACTTTTAATCCGGGCACATGGGAATACCATGATGAAAAATCTTGACTATGCTGTGCTGCCACTTGAGAGGCTGCACCATTTGGTCCTCTAAAAACAATAGGGCAATTAATTTGCCCTCCTGACATGTATAATGTCTTTGCAGCTGAATTAATAATTTGATCTATGGCTTGCATTGAAAAATTAAAAGTCATAAATTCAACAATAGGTGTTAAGCCTTTAAAAGCAGCACCTACTGCAAGTCCAGTAAAACCTTGCTCTGATATAGGTGTATCAATAACTCTTTTATCGCCAAACTCTTCTAAAAGACCTTGTGTAACCTTATAAGCTCCTTGGTACTCTGCGACCTCTTCACCAAGAATAAATACTTTTTGATCTTTTCTCATCTCTTCAGCAATAGTATCTCTAATTGCTTGTCTCATCGTAATCTGCTCTTTATTAGTAACAATAGATGTTTTTACAATTTTAGTTTCATCGTTTTGTGTTTCAATTACTTCCTTGTTATTTGTATTTTTAGAATACTCTGTTTTGCTTTCACCTTGTAATGATTTAGAAGTTTGTTCTCCTGATATTAATGCAATTGGTTTGTTAACTGGTATATTATTATCACCTTCTTTATAAAGTAATTTTTCAATAAAACCCTCATCAACTGCCTCTACTTCCATTGTAGCTTTATCAGTTTCTATTTCTGCTATAACATCTCCAGCTTTTACCTTCTGACCCTCACTAACTAACCATTTAGTTAAATTTCCCTCTGTCATTGTGGGAGATAAAGCAGGCATTAAGATTTCGATGCTCATTTATAAATAAACATCAGTATATAATTCATCACTAGAAGGAAATTTACTTTCGAGCGCAAAATCTGCAGCAGATTTAACTTCTTCTATAATTTGCTTATTTAATTTTTCTAATTCATCTTTTGAAGCAATTTTATTTTTAATTATTTTTTCTTTTACAACTTCTATAGGATCAGAATTTTTATATTTTTTAAGTTCTGTTTTAGTTCTATAATTTGCGGGATCAGACATTGAATGCCCTCTATAACGATATGTTTGGACTTCTAAAATATAAGGTCCTTTGCCTGACCTTACCAACTTACCTGCTTTATCAGCAGCTTTAATAACAGAATATACATCCATTCCATTAATAATTTCACCCTTGATACCAAATGCTTCTCCTCTTTTGTAAAGATAAGAGCCTGCGGCCGCCCTATCAACAGATGTACCCATACCATACTTGTTGTTCTCTATTATATATAAGACAGGCAATTTCCAGAGAGCTGCTAAATTAAATGCCTCAAAAACCTGACCATTATTCATTGCTCCATCACCAATGTACGTGCGGCAAATATTTTTATCCCCATTATATTTATGAGTAAAAGCTATTCCTGTACCAATAGGAACTTGCGCTCCAACAATTCCATGACCTCCATAAAAATTATTTGCTTTTGAAAACATATGCATGGAACCACCTTTTCCAGCAGAATAACCGTCAACTCTTCCTGTTAGTTCAGACATGATTCTTTTAAGTTCCAAGCCTCTTGCTATCATGTGACCATGATCTCTGTATGTTGTCACAACTGAATCATTCTTTTTAATAGTCATTAACACACCCACTACAACTGCCTCTTGTCCAATATATAAATGACAGAATCCTCCGATTTTACCCATGCCATATAATTGAGCTGATCTTTCCTCAAATCGCCTGATTTTAAGCATGTAAGAGTAAATTTTTAAATGATCTTTTTTCATTAGTTTTTTCATTCTAAATTTTTGTAAATTTTTGTAAATTTTTTAATATTAATTTGTAAAGTTTTGTCAATAAGTTATTTATTTAAAATTATAACCTTCTCTTTTTTATCAATAAAACCAAGGTTTTTTCTAACACTTTCATCTAAGAAATCTAAATCTATAGTATTAGGTTGTAATCTCTTTATTCGATCTTCATAATAATCGTTTTCAATTTGAAGATTATTTAGTGCTTTACTAAATTCTATATTTTGCTTGGTAAGGTAAAAATATTTTAGCAAACCTCTTTGCCCATTAATTAAAAAATAAATTAGATAAATAGAAATAAAAAAAGTAACTAAAAAAGAGAAATATAATATAATTTTATTTTTTAAAATTACTGATTTATTCATTATAGAATAAACTAATCAGATTTAACACGTTTATGTCAATATTTTAGAATAGACTTTCCAGCAAATATAGCGTTAGTTCCAAGTATTTCCTCAATTCTTAAAAGTTGATTATATTTAGCTGTTCTATCGGTCCTTGATAAAGAACCTGTTTTAATTTGTCCAGCTGATACAGCAACAGATAAGTCAGATATTGTTGTGTCTTCAGTTTCTCCAGATCGATGTGATATAATTGATGAATAATTATGCTTCTTTCCAAGATTTATAGTATCAATTGTTTCAGATAAAGAACCTATTTGGTTTAACTTAACTAATATTGCATTTGCTGCATTTTTTTCGATACCAATTTTTAATCTTTTTATATTTGTTACAAAAAGATCATCTCCTACAAGCTGAACCTTATTACCAATTCTTTCTGTTAATTTTTCCCAACCAGTCCAATCGTCTTCAGACATTCCGTCTTCAATAGAAAATATTGGATAATTATTTGATAAATTTTCTAAATAATTTACCATTTGATCAGAAGATAAGATTTTGCCCTCTCCTTTTAATTCATATTTATCGTGTTTATAAAACTCAGTAGAGGCAACGTCTAATGATAAAAGAATATCATCATTAATTTTTAAACCTGCTTTTTCAATAGCACTTAAAATAATCTCAATTACTTCAGCAGAACTTTTGATGCTAGGGGCAAATCCTCCTTCATCACCAACATTAGTATTTAAGTTTTTCAATTTCAAAATTGATTTTAATGAATGAAAAACCTCACAACCATAACGTAATGCTTCTGAAAAATTGGGCGCCCCTACAGGGGCTATCATAAATTCCTGAATATCAACATCATTGTCAGCATGTGCCCCACCGTTAATAATATTCATCATGGGTACTGGTAATAAAAATTCTTCACTTTCTGCAATATATGAAAAAAAATCTTTTGAGGATTGATTAGCTAAACTTTTTGCAAAAGCCATACTTACAGCAAGGGTAGCATTTGCTCCAATTTTAGATTTATTTTCTGTCCCATCTAGGCTTAATATAGAATTATCAAATTCCCTATAGTTTTTAAACTCTTTATTAATTACATTTTCTCGAATTAATTCATTAATATTTCTAATAGCTTTTTTAACACCTTTACCTAAATATCTTTTATTATCTCCATCCCTTAATTCTAGAGCTTCATGAGCTCCAGTTGATGCTCCGCTAGGCACAGATGCTCTTCCAAAAGATCCATCGTCTAATAATATGTCGCACTCTACAGTTGGATTTCCTCTGCTATCCAAAATTTCTCTACCATGAATATTTTTTATTTTTCCCATCCTTACCTTTCTAAATTATAAAATTATCTTTATAATAATTTTACTTTTTCGAAATCCTATCAAATTCAATCAAATCAGAAATTAAAACTTCTAAATTTTCTATATTCAACATATTTGGACCATCACTTGGTGCTTTATCTGGATTATCATGTGTTTCTATAAAAATTCCTGCTACTCCTATTGCTGCTGCAGCCTTTGAAAGAGTAGTTATAAACTCTCTTTTGCCGCCACTCATTTCACCTAATCCTCCAGGTTCCTGAACTGAATGAGTGGAATCAAAAATCACAGGGTATGAATATGTTTTCATAATATCTAATGCTTTAAAATCATTAACTAAATTATTGTAACCAAATGAAGTACCTCTTTCAGTTATCATAATTTTTTTATTTCCTGTACTTTCAATTTTTTTAAAAATATTTGGAACTTCATAGGGTGATAAAAATTGACCCTTTTTGATATTTATGATTTTATTTGTTTTTGCTGCAGAAATTAATAAATCTGTTTGTCTACACAAAAATGCAGGAATTTGTAAAATATCTACACTCTCAGATTTTGAAAAGTGTTCACATTGACTTTCATTATGAACATCAGTTAATATTGGGCAATTAAAAGAAGATTTTATTTTATCAAAAATTTTTTCAGCCTTATCTATACTAATGCCTCTATTGCTATTAATACTTGACCTATTTGCTTTATCAAAACTTGATTTAAAAATAAAGTTAATATTTGTTCTTTGACAAATTTCTGCAATTTTTTCTGCCATCATCAAACAATGATTTTCACTTTCAATTACGCAAGGCCCAGATATTAAAATAAATTGATTGTCATTTGATATTTCAAAGTTTTTTAATTTAATTTTATTCATTTTATGCAATTCTTAATAAAAGATGAAAATAAAGGATGTGGTGACAAAGGTCTAGATTTTAATTCGGGATGAAACTGTACACCAATAAACCACTTATGTTTTTTACTTTCCAAAACCTCGGGAAGAACATTATCTGGTGACATGCCTGAAAACTCAAAACCTTTATCCTTGAAACCATTAGTATAAGTTAGATCTACTTCATATCTATGTCTATGTCTCTCTGAAATCTCAGTTGAATTATAAATTTTACTAACTTTAGAGTCAGGATTGAGGATAGCCTTATATGAGCCAAGTCTCATTGTTCCACCCTTGTCACTATCTCGATCCCTTTTCTCAATTTTCTTTTCATTATTCCATTCTGTCATTAAGCTTACTACAGGATTTTTTGTTAATTTAAATTCTGTAGAATTTGAATCCTTTAATCCAAGTACATTTCTAGCAATTTCTATGACGCTTAATTGCATACCTAAACATATTCCAAAAAAAGGTATATTATTTTCTCTTGCATATCTAATTGCCTCGATTTTACCCTCAACACCTCTATAACCAAAACCTCCAGGTATCAAAATTCCATCAACGCCACTTAATTCTTTAACCAATTGATTAGTTTCTATCTTTTGTGCATCCATCCATTGAATTTCCACTTTAGCATTATTTTCTAAACCACCATGTGTTAAAGCCTCTATAAGAGATTTATAACTATCTTTTAGATTAGTGTATTTGCCAACTACTCCAATTTTTACTGTTTGCTGTAAATTATTAATTTTATTAACCAAACCTTCCCATTCTTTTAAATCTAACGAATATTTTGATTTATCAAAACCTAAGTGTTCTAGTAAAACATTATCAAGACCTGCTTTAGAATAGATGGATGGTACTTCGTAAATAGAATTTGCATTTAGTGCAGGTATAACAGAATTTTTTTTAACATTACAAAATTGTGAAATTTTTTCAAGAGAATCATCATTAATGTCTTTTTCACATCTACACATAATGATGTCTGGCTGAATGCCTGAGTTTAGTAATTCTTTTACAGAATGTTGTGTAGGTTTAGTTTTTAATTCACCCGCAGAACTAAGGAAAGGTACATATGTCATATGAATTAAAGCTGAATGAATATTTTTATCATTTCTTATCTGTCTTATTGCCTCTAAAAAAGGAAGTGACTCAATATCTCCTACAGTGCCACCAATTTCATAAATTATAATATCTTCATCTTCAATATTACTATTAATGAACAATTTTATCTCATCAGTTACGTGAGGTATAACTTGAATTGTAGCTCCAAGATAATCTCCTTTTCTTTCTTTTTTTAAAACATTTGAATATATTTTTCCTGAAGATATGCTGTCAGAATTTTTAGCAGATAAATTAGTAAATCTTTCATAATGACCTAGATCAAGATCAGTCTCTGCCCCATCATCTGTAACAAACACTTCTCCGTGTTGATATGGACTCATAGTTCCGGGGTCTACATTTAGATATGGATCTAATTTTCTTATTCTAACTTTAAAATTCCTTAACTGAAGTAGAGATGCAAGTGCAGCAGAAGCAATACCTTTTCCAAGTGATGAGGCTACTCCTCCCGTAATAAATACATATTGCATTACGGATAACTCTGATACAGAATTGAGTTATCTAGATCAAGACAATAATATTAATTGTTTTCAGGAATTACTGGTTCTTCGTTGATTTCTGCCTCAGAATTAATAGAAGGCAGTGACTCTAAGATATTTTTTTCTGATCCAACTGAGGCAAAAATAGTCAATATAACACTCATAACCATAAATAAAGTTGCAGTTAAGGCTGTTAGTCTCGACAATAAGTTAGCAGAACCTCTTGCAGACATCATTCCTCCAACACCTCCTCCTCCAAGTCCCAGACCCTCATTGTCAGTTCCTTGAAGTAATACCAATATAACTAAGAGAATTGCTAATATTAGCTGAATAATTATTAGTGTTATCATGCGGTACTTATATTTATTAAGTATTATAAATCAAGTTATTAATCTTTAATTATTTTTTGAAATTCCTCTAATTTAAGAGAGGCCCCACCTATTAATGCTCCATCAACATTGGTTAAAGCAACTATTCCTTTTGAATTAGATGACTTAACAGATCCACCATACAAAATTTTAAAATTATTAAATTTTTTATTATTCTCTCTTATAAATTTATGAGTAGTTTCAATTTCTCCAAGTGATGGTGTCAAGCCAGTTCCGATAGCCCATACTGGCTCATAGGCAATTATAGTATTTGTTGAATTAGATGAATCAGGAATACATTCTTTTAATTGATTTTCTAAAACTTCATTTGTTTTGCCTTTCTCTTTTTCTTTAAATGTTTCGCCAACGCAAATAATTGGTACAATTTTATCTTTTATTAATTGAGAAGATTTTAAGTTAATATCATTATTTTTTTCATAAAAAATTTGTCTTCTTTCGGAATGACCCACTATACAAAAATCGATTTTAAGATCACGAAGAGAATTAGATGAAATTTCACCAGTGTAAGCACCGCCTTCATATTGTGAAACATTTTGAGCACCAATAAAAAAATTCTTTTTTTTCTTAGATAAAATATCCAAATAAATCGAAGTAGGGCATATCACTATACATTTTGATATATCTTTAGGAATTTGTATTTGATGAAAAAACTGATTAATAAAGTTTAAATTTCCATTTAATTTCCAATTTGCCACAAAAATTGAAGAAAAACCATCTAATTTGATCATAATTATTTCCCTTATAGAAACTATTATTATAGAAGCAACATTATTTATGTTTAGAAGTCTAGGAAAATCAAAAATCGCTTTTGTATTAGCTATACTTTTTGGAATAAGCCTATTTTTTTTTAAAGGTGGTGAAAGATACTCAAATTTATTTAACTCAGATAATATTGTTGCTTCTGTGTCTGGAACTCCAATTTCTACATCTAAGTTTCTTAGAGTTATGCAAATTAATATTAATCAATACAATCAAATGTTTGGCAGAAATCTTACTAATGAAGAAATTAAGGCATTTCAAATTCATTCAACAACACTTGGTAATTTGATAAATGGAGCGGTATATGAAAATGAATTTGATACTCAAAATTTTATTATTGATGAAACAGTTGTTGCTTCAGAAACAAAGAAAAGATTTCCTAATCTTTATAATAAAAATAATAAACTGGATGAATTAGCCTTAAAATCATTTCTAAAACAGCAAAATTTAAAAATTGATGATTTTGTAAAAATTATTGATTATGAAACTAGGGCAAGAGTTTTTGATAAACTTTTTTTTCAAGTTGATTATCCAAAAAAAATGGAAGATGTTATAAACCAATATAATAATCATAGTAGGAACGTTAATTTAATTAAATTAAATATTAATGATTTTGAATTAAAAAATTATAATGAGCTAAATATATCTGAAGAAAATAATGAGATTATAGATTATTATAAAAAAAATATTAATTCATACTTAATTCCTGAAAAAAGAAATATATCTTATATTTTAATTAATAAAGATGATTATAAAAATGAATTCATGCCTTCTGACAGTCAAATATTAAATTATTATAATAATAATAAAAATTTATTTTTAAATCCTGAAAAAAGAGATTTTATTCAATTTAATTTTAAAAATTTGGAAGAAGCTAATGAATTTAAAAAGAATATTAGTAGTTTAAATAATGAAAACATTATTAAATTTGCAGAAAAAAATAATGTTTTCTTCAATGAATTTTCAAATGTTTCAAAAAATGAAGTTTTAGAAGATTTGTCAAATATTATTTTTAGTTTGCAAGAAAATGAAGTTTCCAAAGTTGTAGAAACTGTAATTGCAAAACATATAGTAATAGTTAATAAAATATATCCAGAGTTTCAAAAAAATATTGATGAATCAAAAGAAGAAATTTCAAAAACTTTACTTGAAGTTGAGCTTGATGGTTATTTATTAGATTTAAAAAATAAAATTAATCAACAAATTCTGGATGGTTTTTCATTAAAGGAGATAGCTTCAGATAATGCTCTAATTATTAACACTATAAATAATGCTGAAAGACTGAATAAAGTGATTGAAAATGACTTGGTTAAAAGTGAAGTTATTGCTAAAGGGTTTGCAACTAACAAAGATTTTGTAAGTGATTTAGTTGAAATAAATGACAACAAGGCTATTGTTATCAATGTTGATACAATAGAAAATGAAAAACCGTATACACTTAATGAGATTTTTAAAACTGTTTCAAATGATTGGATAAAATCTATTAAAATTAAGAATATTGAAGATCACATCAATGAAGTTAATAAGAGCTCAAAATCATTAGATGATATTTTGTTATTTGTTGGAACTAAAATTGATAATATTGAAATAAAGATGGATAATATTGATTATCCTTCAAAATTTAAAAATAGTATATTTAATAATGACATTAATAAAATTTCTTTAAGTGTTGAAAGTGACGAAATTTATATAAGTAAAATTAATAGTATAAACTTTCCTGAAAAATTTGAAAATAATCAGATTTTATCAATGATATCTGAATTAAGAGGAAATTTTGGAGCTGAGATATTTAAAGATAAAAATATTTCAACAAATGATAATTTAATTGAGGCTTTAATCAGCCAATATTAATGGATGATTTTAAAAAAAATTTTATTGAAGGCCTAAGACAAAATAAACCTCAGCTGTTAACTAAAAATTTAATTGCTGATGTTGAGACACCGATATCTTGTCTGCTTAAAATAAAAAAAAACCAAAAATATTCTTTTTTATTAGAATCGGTTGAAGGTGGAAGTCTTAGAGGAAGATACTCCCTTTTAGGTTGCGATCCAGATATAATTTGGAAAGTTGATAATAACTCAGCTAAAATAATATATAATTATGAAAATTATAATTATGATATTTCTAGTGAACCAATTGATTCACTTAAAAATTTAATAGAATTATCAAAATTTGATCGAGGTAAAATAGATGTGCCTTATCCTATTTTAGTTGGGTATTTAGGTTATCCTATGATCAAATATATGGAAAAAATTGAATTAAAAAATCCAGATAATATTAATATACCTGATTCCGTTTTAATTAGACCAAAAATCGTAATTGTTTTTGATAATATAAAAGACAGTATCACAGTTATGACAGTAATATATCCAAGTAATAAAATTTCTTATGATAACATTTATGATGAATCTCAAAAATTATTACAATCTAAAGTCAGTCAACTAAAAGAAAATCTTGTTCAAACATCTCATGGTAATATTAAATCAAAACTTAATTTTAAATCTAATTATTCAAAAAATGAATATTTTTCAATAATTTCAAAAGCAAAAAAATATATAACTGATGGTGATATTTTTCAGGTAGTTACTTCTCAAAGATTTGAAACAGATTATGATTTAGAAGCTACAAGTCTATATAGATCATTAAGAAGACTAAACCCCTCTCCCTATTTAGTAAATTTAAATTTTGATAAGTTTGGTCTAGTTGCTTCTAGCCCTGAACTACTTGTGCAATTAAGGGATGAAAAAATTACTATAAGACCTATAGCTGGCACAAGAAAAAGAGGTAAAAACGTAAGTGAAGATCTCAAATTATCTAAAGATTTGCTTAAAGACAAAAAGGAACTAGCTGAGCATTTAATGCTGCTTGATCTAGGAAGGAATGATGTTGGAAGAGTTGCAAAAAATAATTCAGTAAAAGTTACAGAAAAAATGATCATTGAATACTATTCCCATGTTATGCATATAGTATCAAATGTTGAAGGAATAATTGAAAAAAAATATGATGCTGTAGACGCACTAAAAGCAGGTTTTCCGGCTGGAACAGTATCTGGGGCACCTAAAATCCGTGCTATGCAAATCATTGAAGAACTTGAAAATCTAAATAGAAGTTTCTATGCTGGCTGTATGGGTTATTTTGACTCTAATGGTGATATGGATACATGTATAAGTTTAAGAAGTGGCTTAGTCAAAAATGGAAAACTATATATTCAAGCTGGCGGTGGTGTAGTTTATGATTCTAAGTCAGAGAATGAATATCAAGAAACAATTAACAAAGCTGGAGCATTGATGGCAGCTGCAGAAGACTCTTATAAATACAATCAATGATACTTTTAATAGATAATTATGATAGTTTTACATACAATGTAAAACATTATTTTAATGAAATTGGTGCAGAAGTTCAAACTTTCAGAAATGATAAAATAACTTTAAATGGAATTGAGGAAATAAATCCAAAAGCAATAGTGCTTTCTCCCGGACCTTGTACACCTAATGAAGCTGGTATTTCACTTAATCTAATTAATAAATTTAAAGATAAATTTCCTATTCTAGGTATATGTCTAGGACATCAATCTATTGGACAAGCCTTTGGAGCTAAAATTATTAAATGTGAAGAAATAATGCATGGTAAAATTGATTCAATGAATCATAATAATCATCCAATGTTTAATAATATTGATAAGAATTTTTTTGCAACGAGATATCATTCCTTGGTTATTGATAAAAATACATTATCAAAAAATTTTATAATAACTGCAGAAACTGAAAAAAAAATAATTATGGCTATTGCTCACAAGAACTTACACATTTATGGTTTTCAATTTCATCCTGAAAGTATTGGGACTGAAGTTGGAAAAAAATTATTAAAAAACTTTTTAAAACTTATAAATTATGGAAATTAAAAAAATAAAAGAAAAATTATTTTCTCTAAAAAATTTATCAAGTGATGACTCATTATTTCTTTTTGAAGAAATTATGAATGGAAGATTAAGCGAAATTGATATTTCTGCAATTTTAATATTATTAAAAATAAAAGGTGAAACAAAAGAAGAAATTTTAGGTGCAACAAAAATTATGCGATCAAAATCTCTTAAAATATCCTCATCTGAAAATACAGTTGATACTTGTGGAACAGGTGGTGATATGTCTGATACATTAAATATATCGACTGCAGCTTCGTTAGTTGCAGCAAGTTGTGGGGTTAAAATTGCAAAACATGGAAACAGGTCAGTAAGTTCAAAATCTGGATCAGCAGATATGCTTGAAAATATAGGATATAAATTTTCAGATAAAACTAATATATTAGAGGAAAGGTTAGAAAATAATAATTTTTGTTTTATGTTTGCTCAATACCATCACTCAGCTATGAAACATGTGATTAAAGTAAGACAAACTCTTGGCACAAGAACTATATTTAATCTTTTAGGACCTTTAACAAATCCAGCAAATGCAAAAAATCAACTTTTAGGAGTCTATGATAAAAAATGGCTTAATACTCATTGTGAAGTATTAAAAGAATTAGGTTCAAAAAATGTATTAGTTGTTCATGGTTGTGATGGATTAGATGAGATAACCCTTAGTGAAAATACTTACATATGTGAATTAAAGGATAATAAAATACAAAATCATATATTTGATCCTCGTGAAATAGGTTATGATTATATTTCTCTTGATGAAATTAAGGGTGGAGATCCGAAATATAACGCAGAAAGTTTTAACAAAATGATAAATGGTGACTTTACCAAATTCCAAAAAATTGTAGAGATTAATGCTGGTGCAGCTCTATATGTTGGGGGCAAAGCCTCAAGTATAAATGAAGGTTCTATAATTGCTGCTAAAACAATAAATGAAGGTAAAACAAAAGAATTTATTTCAAAAATAATCAGTGAATAATATTTTAGCAAAAATTTGTAAAGATAAAAAGATAGAAATTGAAATATCTAAAAAAAAATGTTCATTAAATTCTTTAAAAAAACTTATATCTGACAAAATTATCAAAAGAGATTTTAAAAATCAGGTAATAGAATCTTCCAAAAATAAAAAAAATTTT
>Ga0163108_10001651_pt1 | contig 16290 bp, 26 predicted proteins | sample Fk1155metaG_FD_109644 | JGI IMG/M metagenome (GOLD analysis project Ga0163108, IMG submission 109644) | Marine microbial communities from the Central Pacific Ocean - Fk160115 155m metaG | ecosystem: Environmental > Aquatic > Marine > Oceanic > Photic zone | place: The Central Pacific Ocean...
CTATGGCATTCAAATCCATAGATTTTGATCCTCTACCATCTTCAGTTTTAGTACCAGAAAATAAAGGTATGATGTCTGCAGGTCTAACTCTACTTATACTCGGACGACGAGCAAGAGCACTTCCAGCAGAGGAAATAAGACCACTACTTTTACCAGTAGAAACAATAGCACTAGAAGATTTAAAAGCACTACTACTTATCTTTTGTTGCTTAAAAAGTGCTTTTCTCTGACCTTTGGATAAATAACCTCCACTACTGGTTGTACCAGAACTCCATATTGGTTCAGTTTTAATGAGGTTAGATGCCACTTTGTTGTTTCTGTTTTAAGTTTTCCTCTTCAATATATTGCTGGAGAAGTGAGACATATATTTCTCTTTCCCACGGAATCATATTTTCAAGCTCTGTTAAGCTATATTTATGATGCTGCATCAAGGCAAAATTAGTCCGATAATAATTCTCTAGACTCTCATGAGCTAGAGCTAGCTGAAAAAAGATGCCAGACCCTCAAGTACTACTTCATTCTCAACATCTGTATTAGGATTCGTCACTTTAAGAGTATGAGAAAGTTTAGGCATAGTATTAAAGAATTCTTCCAACTTTTTAAACTGTTTTGAATTCATTTGTTCAACAAATTCTCTTAACTCCTTTTTAGTACACTCCGAAGCATCCCATGATTCTTCTTCAGTATAAACTTGATTAATACAAGACATAATAACATCAAGAGATTGATCGACTTCACTCTTCTCAGAACCTATATCAAAATTAGTCTCAATGAATTGATTCAATGAAGGATAATTCATCTGCAATGACAAAGTATCATCTAATTTAACAATATTAGAATGGTTTGAATCTTTTTGAACTTTAATGGAATCAATATCAACTTCTACTAAAACTTGAGTTTCTCCATCATCCGGACAAGTAACATTTACTTCTACTGTTTCTCCAACAGATTTAGCACGAACATTCAAAAACAAATATTCAATATCAAAAGTAGCTAATTTCTCTACTTTAATTCCCCGTGTAAGAATACAATCTCTAATAACAGTTTTAATAGCCGAAGTAATCTGTTTACTATCTTCCGATTCTAATGCCATGATAAGAATCTTTTCTTCTTTAACTAAAAAAGGTCTATATTTGACTTTTCTTCCAGAAGAAGGCAATACCAACTCATAAGTTGGAGTCGCAATTTTTGGTAAAGGCATAATCTTTAATTACACTTCAATGCTTTTATTTAGCAGGTTTATTGAACGATATAACGATCATATGCAAACTGCACCGTTACCTTTAATAAATCCGCACCACCATACGCAACTGGTATAGAAGTCATTCCTTTAGGAAAAGCATTAATAAATTGATAATTAAGACTATTATTAAAACTTTTCTCAAATTTTGATATAGATAAAACTCCAGATTTATATCCAATCTTATTATCTCTGTTCATTGGATAATTAAATCTTCTATAATAATTTTGATCATCACTTCTATCAATCCCCATAAAATTATCATCCCCAGAAATATAATCCATCCATCCTTCAAAGAATTTTAATGTATTATAATTTTCATCCACATAAAAAGTAAAATCACTTGCTATATACATTCTTGTATGAGCAAATTCTTGATTAATTCCTTGATAATTATCCTTAACTTCTGCCGTTGCAAATGAACTTGTTGGAAGAGTTGCATCAGAACACATTATCCCAACAGAAGATCCATTTGAATAATTATTAGGAATATCATAGTATTGTCTCAAATATCTTTTTAATTCAGCAGTAATTCCGGTTATATTAACTTGATATTGATTATTCAAAGATACCTTACTAAGATCCATCCTCGTAAGAGTACCCATCTTATAATTTGAAATAACACCTGCCACTCTAAATACCTTATATTAATATTATTAAGTATTTAGATGTCTTACAAAGGAAGATATCAACCAAATAACCCCCTGAAGTATAAAGGTAATTTCAAAAATATCATTTACCGATCTTTATGGGAAAGAAAGTTTATGCGTTACTGTGATAGTAACCAAAATATTTTAGAATGGGGAAGTGAAGAATATATAATTCCTTATCGATCACCCTTAGATAATAAAATTCATAGATATTTTCCAGACTTCTATATTAAAGTAAATGAAAAGAATGGACATATCAAAAAATATCTGATTGAAATTAAACCTAAAAGACAATGTGTAGAACCAAAAGTTCAGAAAAATAAAACTCGTGGTTATCTTTATGAAGTCTATGAATATGCTAGAAATCAGGCAAAATGGAAAGCTGCTAAATCTTTTTGTGCCGATCGATTGTGGGAATTTAAAGTACTAACAGAAGATGAATTAGGTATCAAATGACTTATAGTTATCCAACAGAAGATAAAGAGAATAGAATTCGAGGAATACTTGATAATATGACAGGTACAGAAGAGCCTGATGATTTAATGTTAGAACTCTTGGAAATTGTTGGTAATAGAGTTACTCCGGTTCCAGACGTAGGAAAATTCTATACATTTGTTTATTCTCCAAAAACTCCTAATATACAATATGATGCTCATCCATTAGTAGCTGTAACAGATTTATTTCAATGGGGATTTCGCGGTTTAAACTTTCATTGGGGAGAAACACGACAATATACATGGAATGAAGTCATAGGTCAGTTATATGAAGTCTATCCAGAGGAACTGGCAGATGCAAGAGAAATCCCCTTTGCTAAAAGACAACTAAATAGTTAAAATTATAGATCAAGGTCGATAATGACATATTCTGGATTCAGAGATTCAACACTGGATGCTGCTCGCCTAGGGCAATTTGGTATCATACCAAATAAAGGTGGAGATAGTACAACTAGAGCAGCACAAAGAGGAAGAGTACTTGCAGAAGTAGTTGATCAAAATATAGTAGTTGACCCAGTAAAAGGAACAGTAACAACAGTAAAAAAAACAGAGAAAAATAAGAAACCTAAATCAACATCACTACCAGAAGTAGTTAAAAAATCCCCACCCCAAGTCGCACCACAACCAACATTTGAAGATCTCAGATATCCTTACAGTACTATTGATGGAACTCAAGACTTTATAAAATTTACTGCTTTAGAATATGTAAGAAAAGGTCTAACTCAAGGACCGGATAAAAGCGCACGTATATTAGGAAATGTTATTCTCCCCATTCCAGCTCAACTTACTGATACTAATTCAGTTGATTATGGTCAAGGTAGTTTAAATTTTATACAAGAAAAAGGAATGGAAGGAGCTACCGCACTAATAGGTGGTAATGTAGATAGAGCAAAAAAGGCTGTTACTTCACTTGCAGGTCAAGCTGGAGCTAATGAGGACATGGTAAATAATTGGTTTGCAATGCAAGCTGTAAATGCTTTAGGACTTGGGGGACAATTAGATTTCAATCAAGTACTAGCTCGACAAACTGGAGGAGTGATTAATCCTAATATGGAATTACTCTTTAAAGGTCCAACTCTAAGAGATTTTAGTTTCTTATTTAAGTTTACACCTAGATTCCAAAAAGAAGCACAAGCAGTTAGGTCTATCATAAGAACATTTAAGAAAAATATGGCTCCCAGAAGAGGAGTTACTTCTGCTACATTAAAAACTCCCAACATTTTCCAAATTAAGTATATTGGTAAAGCAGCAGATTATTTAAATCAAATGAAATTATGTGCCTTAAAAAATGTTGCTACAAATTATACAGCTGATGGGACATTTGCTACTTATACAGATGGTTCTCCAATTTCATTAACAATGACCCTTTCTTTCACAGAAATTATGCCAGTCTATAATGAAGATTACGATTCATCCGTAGGAGGAGTAGGATACTAAAATGAGTTATTTCAGAGAACTACCAGACTTAGGATATCAAAATTTTCTATCTAATAGTCCTTCTTCACAAAGTTATTTAAAAGTTAAAAATCTCTTTAGAAGAAATAAACTTCGTGATGATTTGCAAAATGTCTTTACCATCTTTGATAAGTATGAACTAGTAGAAGGTGCCAGACCTGATACAGTAGCTGAGGATTATTTTGGTAGTTCTGACTTGGATTGGGTTGTTTTAATAACCGCAGGTATTTTAAATGTCACCAATGAATGGCCTCTAGCAAACAACGATCTGTATGAATACGCATTGAGTGTTCATGGAGATGATTTAAATTCTGTGCGTTATTATCAAACAACCGAAGTTAAAGATTCTGAAGATAGACTTATTCTTCCGGCAGGTAAAATTGTAGATGAAGATTTTACAATACCAAAACCTGATATCTCCAATGATGATACAGCAACTTTAAATCCTGTTATTGGTATCAGTAATTGGGAATATGAAACAATAAAAAATAATAAAAAAAGATCAATATACATTCTTAAAAGACAATATCTTCAGCAATTCTTAAATGATATGAGATCCATTATGACTTATGCTCCTTCTTCACAACGTCTTACACCAGATTTAATTAAGACAGAAAATACTAGGGTTTCAATGCCAACATAAAAAAAGGGGTCATTAAGACCCCTTTCTTGTATCATTCTTCTGCGAGTTTCGAGAAATAAGATAAAGTATCATCCTCTTCTATATCAGCAGATTTTACTGTGGCGGAAGCAGTAACAAGTTGTTCTACTGAACCACGACCTTCACTTTCATCTTCTAGTTCTTCATCAACAACCACAGGACGTGATTTATTGCCAAGAACATACTCAAGACGCTTCTTCAAATCTTCATAAGACTTGAACTGATCGGCAGCAACAAACTCTTGAAGAGAACTTTCTTTCTTCCAGAGTGCTTCTAGTGCATCGTCATCATCTAAGACAGGACTCGTACCAGCAAACTCAGAACTATCATAGTTCCTATAACCAGCAACGTTCTTTGCCTTCAACTTGAAGTTAGCACCTTGCCAGAAATCGAATGGATCGATTGCTTCCTCATCCTCAAACTCAGGCTGCATAGCAGCAGTCAACTTATCAAAGATTTTCTTACCAAACTTATACAGTTTTACTTCGCCTTCATTCTCAGGATTAGCAGGATCCTTAACAACATAAACATTAGCAACATAAGTCAGTTTACGCTTCTGTCTACGTGCGGTTTCTTTACCTGCATCGGTACCATTATTCCATAGAGTAGTATTGTACTCAGAAACAGGATCCTTCTGACCAAGAGTAGTCAAAGAATTCTCTATGTACCAACCACCAGGACCTTGAAAGGCATGGGAGTATAGTTTTACAAATGGTAGATCCTCACCATCGGGAGCAGGAAGAAAACGAATAACGGCATAACCATTGCCGGATTTGTCTACGTCTAACTTCCAAAGACGGTCATCACCTGATGAACCGTTATTATTCATTTTTTCAACTTCTTTAACCAGTTTTGCGGTTAAAGAACCTAATTTTGATTGCTTTTTAAGATTAGCAAACGACATTTTTGGATACCTCGGATTAATAAGATTAATTGGATTTACTTGGATATTATAGCAAAAAAAGAGTTATCGGTCAACATTTTGTTTCAAAGACTCAATAGTTTGACGCATACTATCAAACAATACACTCATATCAGTACCTTCTGGGAAACCCAACATAGTAACTGATTGGCGTAATTTTTCTTTCATCTCAACAGCTTGAGGGTCATCTGAGAGAGCAAGTCTCGTGTACATAACCTTCTGCTTATCTAATAACTCAGACAAATATTCAATATGTTCAATTTTTTCATCAAGATCTAAGTCATTAAAAGACATCATATTACCATAAACTTCTTCTTGCATTTTATTAATTTCGTTCAATTCATCTTGAACGATTTCAGATTCAAAAAACTCACTCATTGATTAATTTCCTCAGAATTTTTTTATATTGAAACACATTAATATTTATGAAAGGTATATACTTTTTCAACTTCAAACTTACGGTTTCCCATACCGGATCTTTTAACTTCTGATCAAAATCTTTGGCGAAAGAAAAAATCTTTTCCAGAATTGCTAAGGTCTCTAAGTTTAGTTCCCCACCCAGATATCTTTTTAGAACTAATGGGTGTCCCTTCGAGCAATTGAACAGCTCTTCTAAGTCTATCTCTGAGAGTAAGTTCTCCGATTGCTCCTTGAAAATATAAGTCATACTCTGTTTGCGTTTCATCCACTCTGCGTAGGTTCTTTCGCCACTGTTGATTATCTCTCCGATCCATAAGTTTTGTGGGTTGTTAGCATTTACAAAATTTGCTAAAAGAAAGTTTAGCACTTGTTCATCAGAATATTTTCTAGAAGTTCGTTCGAAAAAATATTTATCCTTTCGCTTGTTAAACGAAGACATTGTAGCACGAGATTTACCTCCATATTTAAAAAAGTCATACTTAGGATTAGTAAAATGACTTTTCATAGAAAGGTATGATTGATAGGTTTCAAATGGAGTCACTTTCATTCTTTTTTAAGAGCCTTATCAGATTCTATTTCATAATTCTTCTCGTTTAATTCTTTACATCCAAAAAAACTAGAAATACAATATCTACCCCATCCATCATAATAATCAGACTCTTCTATATTTACTTTTCGTACTCCATGTTCAACCCAACCAGGAAGAATTATTATTGAATTATTAATACATGGAAATTCAATATTATATCTATCATTAAATAATTCTCCACCACTAAACTTCTTAGGTTCTTTATAAAAATAAGAAAGTGCTAAGAATTGATATGGTCTATCACAATGTTGATCATAATATTCATCATTATGATAATATCTCACCTTAGTTATATCCCAATTAGAATCGGGAGCAATTCTACAACAATCATGAATTTTCGCAAATGAATCAAGTACTGCAGAATCAAAAATCTTTCTATTGACAGTTAGAATATCAGATACATTTCTAAATTTTTTAGCATAAAGTTCATCCAAACATATAGCATGGGAATTAGTATATCCCACAATTCCACCAAAATCCTTTGCCTCTAAAAGTTTTCCTGGTTTGGTATAAAACTTAAGTTCTTCCCAAATCAATTCAAGTTCTTCTTGGTTATAAAAATTCTCTATAATCAAATGAGGAAAAGGTTCCGTATAAGCTACTGCTTCTAGTTGTTCCATTATAATGGCAATTTCGCCCTCGAAGTTTTTTTCATAAAGTTAAGTTCCTGAGCATCATATTTTAATTTTTCTTTTAAGGGTTTAGAAACCAATTTTGTTACCGACTCTATTTCCAAACTATTAACCTCACAATAATAGCACATAGCATCAATATAATTCATTCCCTCTTTGGAGACAATTCCTTCAATCTCCATAGCAAATTTAGAAGGAGTTAAAAATTTACTCTCTATCGCTTTTTCTAATTCTGTATTAGTTTCCATAAAGTTCCAATTTATCTCCAACAAATTTTCTAATATATTCTCCGAGGAGTTTAATGTACTTTGCTTTGTCACTTTCTTCATAGACGACACATTCTCCATTTTCACAAGCCATGATAATTACAAGTTTTTTGATAGAGATATTTTTCATCTCATATAGCATACAACCATATGCCATTGCCTGAACAAAATAATGTTCAATCCACTCTCGTGGTTTTGGTTTTTTGGAAGTCTTAAAGTCAATTATTGCTAATTCACCATCGTATTCTGCGATACAATCAACTGTCCCAGCTATACCTAATTGTTTACTATATAGGGGACCTTCCAAAGCATAGATATTATCTATTTTATTAAGTTCACTTTTTGCTATTTTAAAAAGGAACTCAGAAATAGGTGGAACCGTAGGTAAATCATCATTTTTTAAATAATACTCTGTAAGAGTATGCATATCAGTTCCACGGGTTGTAGCCGCTTTGGTGATTTTATCTGCTACCTCATTACCTACTTTTTTTCGCCAATTAATAAAGATTTCTCTATTAAAATGACTGGTTACAGAAGTAATAGAAACTAATTTAACTAATCGATCTACATCAGGAATAGAATAATAGCGAACACCATCTATCGTCTCTCTTTTCAGAGATTCAAGATTCACATCAACATGATTAAACATTACAATCCAATTTCAAGTTTAGCAGTAAGATATTCTTTAACAAGTCCAGAACGAACTATATCATCAATCCCAAATTCTATTATATCAAAAGATGGCATTTTATGCAAGATGTTCATAAAATCCATGATACCATTACGATCATTAGTTTTCGTAAGATCTGACTGACTGGCATCCCCACAAAATACAATTCTACTATTTTCACCAATTCTGGTAATAATACTATCTAACTCATGAAAATTGAGATTCTGAAACTCATCGACAATAACAATAGCATTGTCCAAAGTCGTTCCACGAAGGAATGAAGTACTCCAGAACTTAATAGTATCTTGTGCCTTCAAATTACCATATAACATCTCAAAGTCGGCATCACTGGGCATTTGAAACATATACTTCACCATATTCTTATAAGGAATTTGGTAAATATCTGCCTTATCTTCATGATCCCCAGGAAGAAACCCAATCTCTCTGGTAGATACTAAAGAACGAACTAAGTAAATTCGTTCATAAGGACTAGTATCACCCAAAACATCCAATATTGCATTATACAATGTAATAAAGGTCTTTCCTGTACCTGCACATCCATAAGCAACTATATGTTTACCACCTTTATAGGATTCAAACAATTGTTTTTGATTATCATTAAGAGGTTCTATATCTACCAAATAATCCAAATTAAGAGGTTTTTTCCTCTTCATCTGTTTAGCAGTTAATCCCACACCAATAGGTTGTTCACTATTAGTTCTTTTTCGTCTTGCCATTAGATTTTCAAATTACGTGCACCAGGTGCTGATGAAGCTTTTGCTAAAACTTCATTCCATCCAGGTTTAGACTTAATCAATTTATTTCTCCAATCGCCAACTTCTGTAGCCATTGGACATGTTGATGGATCTGAATAATCTCGTGTCCACTCAGGGTTATCCTTTTTCCACTGGTCCCAATCATGGACACTCATTGAAACTTCCTTTGATTCACCAGTTTTCTTGTTAACAATAGGGTATGTAGCCATGATTATAAAATTATGTAGAATTATTTAGAGTTTTATTCCAAGGATTAATTAAAAGAGAAACTCGTTGTCCTTGAAATGGTTGGACATAATGATGTTTTCTTGGAGGAAAAATAATCATTCTATTAGTTTTAGGAGTTATTAGAATATCATCTTCAATGTCCAATTTACCACCTACTAAATTTACATCAACAAAGATATAATAAATTATTGAACAAAGAGGAAAACTATAAATTCCTTTTTCTTCCAATAGGTGTTCATCTTTATCTAGATGTCGTGTAGTAGGTCTTGTATTATTATGTGTCCAAAATTCATATCCAATACATGAAGATAAATCAAAGTAAGAATTTACTAATTGTAAGAAAGAAGTACAAATATCTTTAAATAAATGATCTTCCTTCAAAGAATACCATTTTGCATTATAATTTTGATTATGTATTTGGAGTTCTTTTATAATATAACTTTGTAAGGACTTTAAGGAATCCCTATCGATTACATCATCAAGGATAACAGTGCTACTCATTTAATTAACCCATTCAAGAGCTTCTGAGACAGCAGGAAATTGTTCCTTGAAAACATTCCTACATGCTTCTGCAATTTCCATATGCTCTTTTTGTGTTCCATGAGCAGAACGAAGATTAATATAATGTATCCATGAACGACAAGAACCAGTCATATAGATTCTAGTAGGAGTACAAAGTGGTAATACCATTCTGGCACATTCCTTAGCAACACCATCCTCTAACATTTGATTATAAAGTGATAATGATGAACTAAACAATGTCTCCATCTGTCTATTCAAAGTCTCTACCAGATTAGGATCTAAATCATCCGTAGAATTTTGACGATTCTTAGTATCTTGTCTACGCAATTCTGGTAATTCAATCTTACCCAAATCAGTACTAGCAGCATATCTTTGAGAAAACTCCTGAAAGGTAAAACTCCTATGACGTAGGATCTGTGCAGCAATGGCACGTGTAGTCTCAATTTCCAAAGTCATCGAAGATTGCTCAAAAACACTCCAATGGTTATGTTTGATGCAATACTTTAATAGTCCTGCATACTTCTCATTGTCCTGATTGGCAGGATTAGAAACACGGGCAATATACCCCATTGTCTTCTCTGCGTCAGGTGTGACACTAACAAATTTTACATTCATTTACCAAATCCTTTTGAGTTTTTTGCTTCTGCCGTAGCAAGTTCTTCTTTAATAACTCGCAATTGTACTTTCATTTCTTTAAGTTGAGTATCAGTATAAAGATAGTCTTGCTTAAGTAATCTCTCAAGCATTTTTACCAATCGTCGTGCTCTACTAGTCTGGATAGCCATCGTCATCATCATAAACTTCATCGTAATTAGTAAATCCTGGAAATTTAGAAGTATCTACTTTAGTAGAATATGCATCTACATCAGAATATACTTCTGCTTTTAAAGCATCAACTAATAATTCCAAATTACGAACAATTAATTTTAATTTTTCTCTTTCGGGTTCCATAATTTTTATATGGTATTTAGTTATTTTACACAAAAAAAGAGGACCTGTCAATAGGCCCTCTAGTACGAATCTGTAAGTCTACCTATCAAGCACAGACAAGTCTTTGCTCATCATGCTTTATACCTCTGTAAACCTCATGGAAAGTTACTTTCCTACAAGATCCACTTTGCCTAGTATACTGCTTCCCACGATATGTGAGAGTTTGTGGGTTTACTAAGCCGTCTCTTTTATCGGTACTATATTCAGTACCTCGGTACTTAAGTGTCATTGTTTTACTCCTAAAGTAATTGGATTTTTAGGCCCGTTCCTTTAGTCGTTTGCGTCCTCCGAAGAGAATGAACGATCCGTTCCGCGACTTACTTGCGGTCCCTAATGGGACTGAACGATTGTGTTAATAATAACACAGTTATAGTATATAGTCAAGGAGTTCTGTAACATCTGTTACAAAATCCTGTGGCTCAAAAAAATGTCGGAGTTTTTTATCGCCGATATTTGAAAGCTAAAGTCGATTTTGGTGGCCCTTATCCCTTTCTCTTCTTAGATTTAGAGGGTGGAGTGTATCCCCAAAGGTTAGGTTTAATTGTTCCCCTTCCATAATCAATACTCTTTAAATCACTCTTAAATTTATCATAATACATATCAAACACATTTGATCGTGAACCACGAGTCAAATCGTAATGTAAATTACTATCTACATTATATTTTACAATTAATGCATCGTTGGGAGCCTTGCGAGTATTGACATCATCCATCGATCCATTAGAAACAATGATTTCACATCCATAAGAAGATTTAGAATTTTTTCTTTCTTCTGTAGTCCAAAAGTCTGGATTCTCTTTTACAACTTCTTTGGTTTCTACCTTTTCCTTTTCCATTAACGACGATCTCCCCAAACAATATTAGGATATGCTTGCTCTACTACTTCTCTAGTAATCTTATATACATCAGATAAATTTCCATCTTTTGCAAGACAAATAATCTCTGCCTCTAATGGATGAAGTCCTTGTAATATATTAATGAACATAGTTTCACGACGAATAGCATTCATAGTATCATTACCACCTCTAACAAAATGGTAAAAATTTTTGGACTCTCGACGAATAGTAGTATGTCCTTGCTGATCACTCACACCTAATGAAAATGATCCAGACGCATGCATACTACGAACTTCCTGTGTTAATTTTGTAGAAAGAGTCCCACTATACGTATTCTGTTCATCATAACCCACATAGGGAACCTCTCCTTCTGGAACAGCTGATTTTATAGACTCATCAAAATTCCAAATAAGAATTCGTCTTAATGATGGTTCATCATACTTTTTCAGAACTTCTACTTTTTTAGATTTAGATCTTTGTCTAGAAACCAAATCCAAAATCTCAAATATAAAAGGATTTCTAGGTAAATTAGGAAGAGGTTTATTAACTTTTAACGTTTTTGCTTTAGTCGTCTTCGTCGTCGTTGTCTTCGTTGTCATGATAGTTTTCAAAATTAAACGCAATTACCTCATCAGGAACTAAATTCCCATTTATATCAAACATTTCGGGGTGAGGTCTAGGAATCTCCCGATAATTCATCATATAATCTCTAGCAACCCAACCTGCCAAGATTCCCACAAAGAAAAATAATAATGATACAGGTAATAATAAACTTAATATTATTTCAGTATCAACAGTCATTGGTTTACCTCCGGGGAATTGAATATGAAAAGTATTGTTGCTTTTTTTCTTCCTCCCACTGAGTATAAGTTCGATACCACGATTCACATGAATATCTTTTTTATTTATGCTATGGTTTGATGATTTGTTGTCCTTTGAGGTATTGGATTGTGTCAACGCATCCTCCTAGTTTTTTACCATCACATACAACTTGTGGAAAAGTAGATCCTTGACCAAACTCTTCATAAAAAGCATCTTTATTAAAATGCTGATCTAAATTATACACTACAAACTTACTTCCTGTCAACTCTAATACCTGTTTTACTTTATCACAATAAGGACAGCTGTTCTTAGAATAAACCGCAAAATTCATCTCTTTATACCTTAAGATTTTTTATTTATAATAGTATTACCGATAACCAAATAATCTAAATCGATATTCTTGAAGGTATCAAGTGCTTGTTTTGGTGTCTCGACAATTGGTTGGCCGTTATCATTAAAAGATGTATTCAAAAGAATAGGACACCCTGTAAGATTATTATATTCTTCTAGAAGAACAGTCACTTCTGGATGCAATTCACTATTCACAGTCTGTATTCTACAAGTACCATCTTGATGTGTAATGGCACCAATATTCTTTCTCTGATGAGGTTTGACGACCAATGAATATAACATATACTCATTAGGATAATCTTCCACAAAGTAATCCTTCTGATACTCCTCAAGCATGATACCAGCAAAAGGTCTCCACTCCTCTCTATGCTTGATACGTGTGTTCACAATGTCTTTATTCTTCTTAGGTTGGGGATTCATAAGGATAGACCTAGAACCTAATGCTCTGGGTCCAAATTCAGACCTATTCTGGAACCATCCAACAATCTTATTGTCTGCAAGATGCTTGGCAGTAACCTGACAAACTTCACTAAAATCTACATACTCTTCATACTTTAATTCACTATCTTCTACTGCTTCTTTAATCTCTTCATCACTATAATCTTTACCAAATAGTGAAATATTATGAGGAAGTTTTACTTGCTCCTTGTTCTTAAATACTCCGTATGCTGCAGCCCCGAAAGATAGTCCTGTATCGTCTGGAAATGGTGGGATATGTATATTGTCTGCCACCTTATTCTTACGCAATACAGAGTTAGCAAGAATGTTTAGGAAGACACCACCAGCAAGACATAGATTATCATTAATGTAATCCTGTTCTTTTAACTGCTTCATCCATTCAAGCATTCCCTGCTCAAAATTATACTGAAGTTGCTTTGCCTTATTCTCTGGTGATAGGTTACCATAGTTAAAATCTTTACCAGGAAAAGACTCAAGTGCTACCTGTGGTATGCCCTCGAAATGCATTCTCCAATCTTTCTTAAACTCTTTGATGTTTCCATAGGCAGAGAGTCCCATCACCTTACCACAGAATGTCTCTCTATACTTTGGATCTGTAAGTTTAATATCTTTACCAATCTTATTCACGTAAATATGATATGCCCACAACCAATAATAGTTTCCTAGATTATTTGTCTGTGGGATACCAGGATAATACTTGAATAGATTTTTCTTCTTATTAAAGTATCCAAATGAATGATTCTCACAGGCAAATACAGATCCTACTGTATCAAACAAAATGGAACCAGCATTATCTAGTGTAATGAATGAACCTTCATTATAATCACAAGAGAATACTGATGAAGTTGCATGACACAAATGATGTGATACTATCTCTACCTTTGCCTTTGGAAAATATCTTCTTACCTTCTTTTCAACTGTCTTATTAATATAGTTCTTATAGAACTGTTGATTGGCCATTGATGGAACAATCACCAAATCAATATCATTCTTATCTAAGTTAGCAGCAGACAAACAATACTCAATAGACTTTCTGGGAAAGTTACCATCATATTTTATTCCACTCAATCTTTCTTCACTGATACTCACACAGTGCTCACCATCTTTGATGAGAGTTACACTTGCACCATGTGTCCAAGATTCTTCTGATTGTTTTAATAACTTAGGATTGTCAGAGAGTACAACATTCCAACCAATCGCACCATAAAGTCCAACTACATTCATGATTCTTTATCAACTGCCTCCACAATCTTATCAAAGTCAAAGATCTCATCATCCTCATCCACATAAGGATACTCTGCTTCAACACCCGTAAAATCAAAGTCAAATAATACACTGTTTGGCAACTTCATCTTCGCAGGTTTCTTTGCCGGAATATTCGTATGCATATCCCATCCAAATACCTTAGAACTTGTACCATTCCACAATACAACTGACGGCATCTTCAATGCGACAGCAGCATGTTGCAAACAACTATCAATAAGTATTCTCTTCTCACTATGTAAAAGAACACTCACAAGTTCCATGTTAGTCACAGGATCTTTTATAACTTCTACATCATCCAACACTTCACATGCTGGTCTAGTTACTTGGAAGATATGATAATCATCAGAATAATGATCTACAAGTTTCTGTGCAAGTGCCACAGGCATATCTCTTGCCCACAAATATGGTCTCTGTTCTTGATACATTCCACCATTAGTCTGTATGACCATGATGGGTTTTCCATTTGCTCTACCAGGCCAAAAATCTTTGGCATTCTTTCTCTGAAGAGGATTAAACTTTATCTCTGGCATCTCACCCTTATAATCAAGATTATACATCTTGCTCCAAGTCTGCACCAAAGGTAATTTTTTATTTACATGATCAGTCGTGAAATATGGTTCATTCGCAAAGATTAGCGAATCCATATTCTCCACATAATTTTGATAATAATAACTCGTATTCCCCATTTGATAGATTCTATCTACAAAGGGAAGATTTTGAAATATTTCTGCCCAAACAGCACAAACAATCAACTCCCGTGAAGGATGATTGTTCTTAATACATTTTGCTACTGCTGTCGATGTAATGTGCTTTCCAAACCCACCTTGTACATGGAACAAAGAATATTTTTTTTGTGGCATAATAAAAAATTACAATTTAGTTTAGAAAGGAAGTGCTTTATTTACTTCAGCAGGTGCTGGAGGATTCTTAACCGATTCTATCCATGATGCTTGATTGATCACAGTATTAGAAGCAGCAAGTCCATCTGCAACAGGAGTCCATGCAAGAATTGCTGACTGAGTAAGACTTGCATAAGCAACAAATCCTGATGCTCCAGTACCACCAGAAGTATCTAATGAGAAGTATTCTTGTGCTTCTATTGTAAGCTTTGAAGGATCCGAATCATCTACAGATTTTATAGTTACTTCTACTTCTGATACAATGTTATCAGCATTGTTTAGAATTTGTAAAGCAGTAACAGTTTTTGTAACGGTAATAGCCATTTTTTATTTAAACCTTGTGTAATATTTATTGTGAAAAAAGATTGTAAGTTCTTTCTTTGGAAGAAGATTGTTGTATAGGAATCGTTGAAGGTGAAGGATATTTAGTCTCCACTTCATTCCAGAACTCAAGAGTTTTTTTATTATGATTATATAGTTCAATAATAGATTCGGGAAGAACCTCTGATGGATCTGGTGAAGTCTTCTCTAATTTAGAATGAACCTCATGCATATCACCTAAACCATAAGTTGTCAAGTCATCTTCTCTATGCTCATTAGATAAACCATCAAATGTATGTTCAAATGATTCTTCACCCAAGAACTCATAGATCTTATTCAATTCACCCTGTGGGTCGGTAACCAAATCATTATAGTCTATATAATGGAATTTGTCACTGTGCCCCTCATCTACACCCATTTTAGTAGCATTTAAAGCTTCATATACAATACCACCCTGAGCAGTTAAAAGATACTGGCATCTATTCTCATCACTAATTGGAATATTACCCTTCACTAACTGCTCATCGACAAAATTAATTCTTGGTTGTCCTTCTACAAAAGTATTACGATGAACCATGGTAAGAAGTGATGCAAGTATCTCATCCACTCTTCTTACAGGAACTATAACCTTTGCTTCCTGTCCAATATATCCCTCAATAAAAGGAACTCTTGCACACCATGCACGGTTCTTATCAATAATAACTTCCTGTTCTACATCACTATACCAATGTCTTATAACAGAACCAACTATCTCATTGACCCTTTCTGGTTTTGGATACCCAGTATATAATTCATTACCCTGAAAGTTATCATGAACACTA
>Ga0163108_10001652_pt1 | contig 16288 bp, 15 predicted proteins | sample Fk1155metaG_FD_109644 | JGI IMG/M metagenome (GOLD analysis project Ga0163108, IMG submission 109644) | Marine microbial communities from the Central Pacific Ocean - Fk160115 155m metaG | ecosystem: Environmental > Aquatic > Marine > Oceanic > Photic zone | place: The Central Pacific Ocean...
AAAATTTTTTTCATATCAATTTCATAAGTTGCCATTTTGACTTTTTTAAGAACTTCACCAGTAAATCTAACAGAATTTACGCCCAAAGCACGCCCTTTGCCCGGTTCTCCTATCCATCCCAAATAAAATCCAACTAGTTGCCACATAGCATCTAATCCCAGACATCCCGGCATGACGGGATCTTCTTTAAAGTGGCAATCAAAAAACCACATTTTATCTTTTATATCAAGCTCAGCTTTTATAAGACCTTTTTTAAATTTTCCCACACTAGATTTTATTTCTGTAATTCTGTCAAACATTAACATTGGAGGTGACGGTAGTTTTGCATTTCCAGGACCAAACAATTTTCCGTTAGCGCAATCAATTAATTCTTCATATTTGAAGTTGTTTTTTTTTATCATAGTGACAAATTAATACTTGATTAACGTATTATATTAAATATATTTTACTTACTATTCATAGAAAATTATATAGAAAAATAAAGGATAATTGAACAAAATGAAAATTCCTCAAGTAACATTTAGAACTAGAACAGGCGATAACCAGTCGTTAGGCGGCGGTTGTGCCATTGGCGGAGAGTGGAAAGACATTACTTCCAACGAATTATTTAAAGGCAAAAAAATTGTTCTATTTTCACTGCCTGGTGCATATACGCCCACTTGTTCTTCACAACAAGTGCCCGGGTATGAAGGTAAATACGAAGAGTTAAAAAAATACGTAGATGAGATTTATTGTTTGTCAGTAAATGATTCGTTTGTAATGAACGCTTGGTTTAGAGATCAAAAAATATCTAAAGTAAAACCAATTGGAGACGGAGAAGGCAAATTTACAAAAGGAATAGGCATGTTAGTTAACAAACCCAAACAGGGGTTTGGTTTGAGATCATGGAGATATTCTGCATTTATTGACAATGGTGAGGTTGTTAAAATGTTTGTCGAAGATGGAAAAAACAATGAAAGTAATGATGCTGATCCATTTAAGGTGAGCGATGTTAATACAATGTTAAATTATTTAAAGTCGTCCAGTTAAATATTTTTTTTTAATCCATCCAACAAAATCTCCGGTTTTTATTTTGCACCAATTGTTTTTGCATTTTTTTACTAAACACAATCTACCCTTTTCAAGCGCAACCAAAGGTTTTGAATATTTGGAAGATTTTTGAAAAATTACTGAGTTTTCTTGATTATTTAAGGCTGCTTTTTTTTTAGATAATTGAGAAACATGTATCCATCCAGAATTATTTTCATGATCTATAATTTTTCTAAAATTATACGATCTATCTATAACCAGAACAGGTAAAAACTTTTTTTTATAAACTAGCTTTATGGGGTGATCAAGGGAAGGTCCTTGTCTAAGATTAACTTTCTCATTTCGCAGAGTTAAATAATATTCTGTTTTGGCATAAGCATTGTTAATAAAAAAAATAAAAAAAGAAAAAAAAATTACTATTTTATGCATGAAGATGATTATTTTTACAATTTGGGTTTTTTAATAGCTTTACCTTTCTGAAGTTTGAATTAAGGGCATTAAATATCATTATATTTCCATTAGAATGATTTTTGATATTCAAAATTGATTTTATAACCTCATTTGCTTGTAGTGATCCAGCAATTCCTGCAAGAGTTGTCATTATTCCATCCGATTCACAGTTTAATTCTTCACTCGGCGCCTCTGGCATGAAACATCTAAAACAAGGAGTTTTTTTTCTAAAATTAAAGGCAAATAGTTGACCATCAAATTTATTTATTGCTGAAGAAATTAATATTTTTTTATTTTTCACGCAGTAATCATTTATTAAAAATCTAGATTTAAAATTATCAGTTCCATCACAAATAATCTGATAATTTTTAGCAATTTTTTCAATGTTTTTTTTATCTACTTTTTCCCTAAAGGCTTTAACGTTTATTTTTTTATTTATCTTTTCCACAACTTTCTTGGATATCAAAACTTTATATTTTCCAATATCTTTTTTGGTAAAAAGTACTTGTCGGCTTAAATTTGATAATTCAATTTTGTCGTGATCAACAATTCCTAAATTTCCAATGCCCGAATAAGCTAGATATAGAATCAAGGGACATCCAAGGCCACCTGCTCCAATGACTAGAACTTTTGCTTTAAAAATTTTTTTTTGACCAGGGATACCAATTTTTTTAAGTATTAATTGTCGATAGTATTTTTGGTAGTCTTCACTTTTAATTGAGGCTTTTTTCATTTAACAAAAACGTGTCTACAATTTTTTTAGCAATAAGTGAAGCGACGAATTTTTTTGAATTTTTTTGAATTTTTTGAGTTTTGCCATTTTTGTCTATAATAGTTACTTCATTTACGTCGCTATTAAATCCTATTTCTTTATTTGAAACATCATTCGCAATTATTATATCACAAAACTTTTCTTGCATTTTTTTAATAGAGTTTTTTATTAGATTTTCTGTTTCCGCAGAAAAACCAACCAGAAGCTTTGGTTTATACCTATTGTTCTTGCCTAGATAACTTAATATATCTGGATTTTTTTCAATTTTTATCTCGGTTATTTTTGAATCTTTTTTAATTTTATTTTTTTTTACTGACAAAGGCTTAAAATCAGAAATTGCCGCAGCGCACACAGCAATATGTGTGGGTAGTTTTTTCTTTACCGCTTCAAGCATATCATTTCCAGACACAACTTCTTTGACTTTAACATCGCTGCTATATCTAAGTTTTGTTGGTCCTGATATTAGTGTTGTTTTTATACCTAGTCTCGACAATTCCAATGCTATTTCATATCCTTGTTTACCGCTTGACTCATTAGAAATAAATCTTACGGGGTCTATATATTCTTTTGTTGGCCCTGTAGTTACGATTGCACTTATTTTTTTCTTTTTTAATAAATCTTTTTTTCTAAAAAATTTTTCTAAACAGGATAGAATTTGTCTTGGGCTGGACATTTTACCTTTTCCATATTCCCCACATGCCATCTCACCATCCTCGGGACCTATGAATTTGTAGCCATAGTCAATAAGAATATTTAAGTTTTTTTGTGTGGCTTTGTGAAGCCACATTCTTACGTTCATAGCTGGCACTAAAAAAATTTCTTTGTTTGAAGCTAAAATAACTGTAGAGGCAAGATCGTCAGCCCCACCTTTGCTAAGTTTTGACATAAAATTTGCGGTAGCAGGCAAAACTAAAATCAGGTCAGCCCATCGAGATAATGAAACATGATCTATTTTGCCTTTATTTTTTTCATCAAACATTTCCTCAAAAACTCTATTTTTAGAAAGAGATGAAACTGATAGGGATGTTACGAATTTTTTTCCACTTTTAGTCAAAACAACTTTTACAGACGACCCCCTTTTTTGCAGTAGTCTTATCAAATCAAGAGATTTATATGCCGAGATTCCTCCGCCAATAATAAGTAAAATTTTTTTATTTTCTAAACTCATGTCTAATTAAAATACTATAAACCCCCCTATTACAATACCTAAAAAGATTATAATCATGTTGTTTCTTAAATTTTTTAATTTTAATTCCTCAACTTCAAAATTTTTTCCATTAATAGCACTCAAGTTCAATTTCCCCTCAGCTATCATCTGCAGGGCTGTGTTGGCATTATCCATAACATTGGGTAAATCAGGAATTCTTTCCAAGAGATCTTTAGAGAGCTCCATTGTTTTATTGATAGCTGACTCTGGTCCTTTTACATTTTTCATCCAAGTTTCTAAAACTGGTCGGGACACTTCCCAGATATTAGTTTCTGGATCTAATTTTCTAGCTACACCCTCAACAACTACCATTGTTTTTTGAAGGAGTAATAGTTGTGTTTGTGTCTGCATATTGAATCTTTCTGTTATTTCAAATAATTGCCCCAATAAGTTTCCTCCCGAAATATCTTTAATCGATTGACCGAAAATGGGTTCTCCAATAGATCTTAAAGCCTGCGCAAAATCATCTTTAGAAATATTAGCCGGAACAAGTCCTGCTAAAAAATGCATTTCAGCTACTTTTGTGTAATCCCTTTGAATAAAACCATAGAGAATTTCAGCCAAATACTTTCTATTATTTCTATCCAATCTTCCCATTATACCAAAATCTACTGGCATTATATTTCCTTTTTTGTCTACAAAGAGGTTCCCTGGATGCATATCTGCATGAAAAAAACCATCTCTTACAGATTGTTTTAGGAATGATTGAATTAAATTTTCTGAAAGAATTTTAAGATCAATGTTTAAATTTTTCAGTTTTTCTACATCTCTTATAGAAACACCATTGACCCTATCAAGGGTTAATATTTCTTTTGATGTATAGTTCCAATAAATTTTTGGCACCTTTATTCCCTTGTCATTTATTGTATTTTCTTTCAGCTCACTTGCGGCAGCAGCCTCGAATCTTAAATCCATTTCTACATTAGTTATTTCTTTCAATAGATTAATAACCTCTACCAACTTTAATCTTTTTGTTTTTTTAAAAATATTTTCAATCAAATAAGCAAGAAACATTAATGCATCAAGCTCTTCGTTGAATATAGAATGTATATTTGGTCTTAAAATTTTTATAGCAAGCTCCTTTTCGTTACCATCAATTTTTATTTTTGCAAAATGAACTTGAGCTATAGAAGCTGCTGCAACCGGTTCACTTAGGAATAAAATTTTTTTAAAAGACTTGCTTCCTATTTCTTTTTCTAAAATATTTTTTGCCTTTGTAGTATCGAATGCAGGAAGCTTATCTTGTAGTTTTTCTAATTTTTTAGCAATTTCTTCTCCAATAATATCTGGTCTAGTAGCTAAAAATTGGCCAAGCTTAATAAAAGTTGTGCCCATATCTTCTAGAGATTGACATAATTTTTCTCCAGAAGACTTCTGTAAATTCTCTATTTTTTTTGATGAAGCAATCGAAAATATGTAGAATATAATTTTTAGACTTTTTGGAATTGGTTTAATTTCGTCCAATGTTTCTACAGCACCAGAGATAGATAGTTTTCTTAAAATTTTCAATAAATTGTAAATTTTTTTAAACATTTTTAAATTTTCCAACCAGAATGAATTGCAGCTATGCCACCAGATAAATTTCTGTACCCAACTTTATAGAATCCATTTTTTTTAAAGATTTCAGAAAGTTCCTCCTGATTATAAAATCTATCTATACTATCAACAAGATATCGGTAAGGCTCTGATTTTCCCGTGACATATTTTCCTATATAAGGAATGGATTTTGAGTAGGTTTTATATAATTTTTTGAGAATTTCATTTTCAACTTTAGAAAACTCCAGACAGAATATTCTTCCACCTGTTTTTAATACTCTTTTTGCTTCTTTTAAAGACTGATTAATATTAGAAAAATTCCTTATCCCAAAGCTGACTGAATACAGGTCAAAATTTTCATTTTTAAGGGGTAATTTTTCAGCACTAGCGGCAATCCACTCAATTTCATTTAAGTTTTTTAACTTTCTTTTTCCAGCTTTTAACATCAGTTTGTTTGGCTCAACACAAGTGACTTTCCCTTGAAAGTTAATTTTTTCTAAAAAAGATTTGGCGACATCTCCTGTACCTGACCCAACATCTATAAGACGACTTCCTTTTTGCGGATTCATCCAATCAATCATATTTTTCTTCCAAATACGGTGCACCCCCAAGGACATGATGTCATTCATTAGGTCGTATTTATCAAAAACGTCGCTGAAAACTTTAGCAACCAAATCAATCTCAGATTGTTTAATATTTTTCATTTTATTTTATCTTATAAACATATATACGTTCCCATAAATGCCAAACATTAAATCAGCTATCAGGAAAGTAAGAAGAATTAAGAAACAGTCTTTGGTAAATAAATCAAGAAAAAGCAAATACAAGCAGGCATTGAAAAAGATGCTTAAATTAATAGAAAAAAAGAACAAAAAGGAAATAAATAAATACTTTCCTAAATTTCAGTCAGAATTGATGAAGGTTGCTAAGACTGGAGTGATTAAGAAAAAAAATCTTTCAAGAAAAATTTCAAAAATTTCAAAAAAAATAAAAAATATCAAGAGTTAGTTGTAATCAATTAATAGTTGTTGTAATCAAAAAAAATTTTTTCAAAAAAAATAACTAAATCTAGTAAGTTATCATTCTAGGTTGCACAATTTTTATTTTCGCCCTTTACGTTTATTGTACAACCTAAACCAATTTATTTTTTTGATTCAACTCACAGATATTGAATTAAAAGTAATTAACTATAAAAATATTTTTTTATTTTAAAAAAAATCATGGAAAAAGTTTCTTTAAAAAAGACTGCCTCTAATTCTCTTCTAGAAGAAGATATTTTGAATTGGAATTTGGTTCAACAATCTTTTGAAAAATCCTTTGGCAGTGAGATTTATTCAAGCTGGCTTAAAAATATTTCGTTAATAAAAGAATATAATGATCACGTAATTTTAGGTGTAAAAACAAGATTCTTTAGAGACTGGATAACTTCTAGATATGCTGATAAGATTTTAGGAGAACTTAAAAAACATAAGATCAGTATTACTAGATTAGAATTTAAGATAGAACCAGAGAAGACGAGTAGTAAAAATTTATTTTCAAATTTACAGGAAAGTAAAGTTTCAGAGATTAAAAACTCAATTCTAAATTACAATAGGCTAAACCCAAATTTAAATTTTGATAATTTTGTTGTTGGACAGAGTAATAATCTGTGTTTTTTGTCTGCAAAAAAAATATGTTCTCAATTATCTAGATATAATCCTCTATTTATTTATGGCGGAGTAGGATTAGGAAAAACTCACCTGTTAAACGCAATTGGTTTAGAATTAAGCAAAAACAATACTGTAATGTTTATTTCAGCCGAAAGATTTATGTATCAATTTATAAAATCTATCAAAAAAAATGAAATGGTAAATTTTAAAGATTTTTTTAGAAAAGCAAATGTCTTCATAATAGATGATATTCAGTTTATAAGAGGCAAAGAAGGACTTCAGGAAGAATTTTTTCATACATTTAACACTTTATTTGATCAGAGTTCTCAAATTGTGATTTCTTCGGATAGGGCTCCAAACAAACTTGATAGAGTGCAAGATAGAATAAAGTCTAGATTGTCTGGTGGTCTCGTGGTTGATATTGGCTTACCAGAATATGACCTGAAGTTACAAATACTAAGAAAAAAAATATTTGAATATCAGAATTTTTTCAAAGAAAGCCCAGATCTACAAGAGGAAGTCCTTAACTATATGGCAAAGAATAGCAACTCAAATATCAGGGAGCTTATAGGGATATTTAATAGAGTTGTTGCTTTTGGAAAAATGAGCAAAAAACCTTTAAATGTTAATGACTGTAAGATAATTTTGAGAGACGTTTATAATAGCAATAAAGTTATAAGCATAGATAAAATACAAACCATAACATCTAATTTTTTTAGCATCAGTCTTAACGACATGTTGTCACCCAGAAGATCAAGGCCTTTGGCTAGACCCAGGCAGATAGCTATGTACTTTGCAAAAAAACTTACCACAAGATCATTGCCTGAAATTGGAAGAAAATTTGCAAATAGAGACCATACTACAGTGATACATGCAGTAAAAACTGTAGAAAAATTATTACAGAATAATGATGAAATAAAGAAGAATGTTGAAGAATTAAAATCATTAATTCTAAGCGATACAAATGCAATTTCAAATTAAGCGTGACACATTACTTAAGTCATTGTCCATTGCGCACAATATAATTGAAAGAAAAAACACCATTCCAATACTTGCCAATGTTTTATTGGAAACTAAAAACAACAAATTAAACATAATTGCTACAGATTTAGATATAATATTTCATGATGAAATATCTCATGATCTAAAAATAGATCAGGAAGGAAGCACTACAACTTCAGCAACGGTTCTATACGATCTTTTACGAAAATTACCCTCAAATCTAGACATTGTTTTTGATTTGCAAAGTGAAAATAAACTAAAAATTTCTGCTAAAAATTCAAAATTTAACCTTTTGTGTTTACCAGTCGATAATTTTCCTAATTTTGCTGATGATTTTAAAACAAGTCCTTTAAATTTAGATTGTAAAAAATTTTTATCCTTATTAAATAAAACCAAAATATCGATGTCTAATGATGATACAAGGCACTATCTTAACGGTATTTTTATTCACACAACCACCTCTAACAAAGGATCTTACCTAACAGGCGTAGCAACTGATACCCACAGATTATCATCAAGTAGTATACCAATAGAAAATGTGGAAAATTTTAAACCCTTCATACTTCCAAAAAAAACTGTTTTTCAACTATGTAATTTGCTACAAGAAACCGGAGAAAACATTTCTCTTTGTGTTGGTGACACAAAAATACAATTCAAAATAGGTAGTTCAAAAATTGTATCAAAAGTTATTGATGGTAAGTTTCCAGATTATACAAAGGTTGTACCAAAAAGTAATAAAAAAATTTTAAATCTGAAAGTAAAAGATTTTATCCAATCGATCGAGCGTGTTATTACAGTTTCAATAGACAGAAAAGAGGGCGTTAAAGTTACTTTGGAAAAAGACAATGTTCAGTTATTTGTTAATAGCTCTTCTTCAGGCGAAGGAAAGGAAACCATAGCAGCAAATTATAATGATGAAAATCTTACCATAAGCTTTAATTCGAGATATTTGCTGGATATTGCTTCAGCGATAGAAGATGAAAAGATAATTGTGAATTTAAACGATTCGGTATCACCAGTTTTGATTCAGGACAATTCAGACAAACACAGTTATTATGTAATCATGCCAATGAAAATTTGAAATTTTCTTGACTTTACAAAATAAATTTTATTTATCTTCTATTACCCTTGTCCACCAATGATAATTTAACATGCTCTGTTGTATTGATTTTATTTGGATGAAAAAAAATGATATACTTAATTTTTCAAAAAAATGACTAATACTCAAAAAAATAACGTATCTAAAGATTATAAAGCAGATTCTATAAAAGTTTTAAAAGGCTTGGAGGCTGTTCGTAAAAGACCGGGCATGTATATTGGTGACACAGACGACGGCTCTGGTTTGCACCATATGGTTTTTGAGGTAGTCGACAATTCCATAGACGAAGCCATAGTAGGTTTTTGTAAAAATATAGCTGTTACAATACATAAAGATAACTCTGTGACAGTAGAAGATGATGGGAGAGGTATTCCGGTAGACCTTCACAAAGGTGAAAAAAAATCTGCTGCAGAGGTTATTATGACACAATTGCACGCGGGAGGTAAATTTGATCAAGATTCTTATAAAGTATCGGGGGGATTACACGGGGTTGGAGTCTCAGTTGTTAATGCTTTGTCAGAGAAACTAGATCTAACTATATTTAGAGATGAAAAAGAGTATTTTATTTCTTTCAAAAATGGGAAAGCGGTAAATCCAATTAAATTTTTAAAAAAAACAAAGCGATCAGGAACAAAAATAAAATTTCTCCCTTCAAAAGATATTTTTTCCAATATCAAATTTAGCGCAGCTACACTGCAAAAAAAAATGAGAGAATTAGCCTTCCTAAACAGAGGATTAAAAATAAATTTAGTAGACGAAACATATGCTAAAACCAAAACCTACGAACATAAATACGATGGTGGAGTTGGAGAATTTGTAACATTTTTGGATCAAAAAAAATCACTACTAATTAATAAAAATGAAAAGGCAGTTTTTAAGAAACCTGTATACCTAAAAGGTGAAAAAAAGGAAGTGATAGTAGAGTGCTCTTTTCAATGGAATGCCGGATTTTCAGAAGAGGTTATGGCCTTTACAAACAATATTCACCAACGAGACGGAGGAACACATCTTCTCGGTTTTAGAAGTGGGCTTACCAGAATAATCAACAAGTATGCTTCAGAAAAAAATTTAAATAAAAAAAACAAAGTAACTATAGGAGGGGAAGATATAAAAGAGGGGTTGACAGCCATTTTGTCAGTTAAAATGTCTGATCCAAAATTTTCTTCTCAAACAAAAGATAAACTGGTTTCCTCGGAAATTAGAAATGTAGTCGAGTCAATCGTAAGTGAAAAAGTAACAATTTGGTTTGATCAAAATCCTTCGGTTGTGAGAGTAGTTTTAGATAAAATTTTACAAGCTGCAATAGCAAGAGATCTTGCGAGAAAAGCAAGGGATAGTGTCAGAAGAAAAGGATCATTGGAATTATCAGGACTCCCCGGAAAATTGGCAGACTGTCAAATTTCATCAATGGAAGGTACGGAATTATTTATAGTAGAAGGAGATTCTGCTGGAGGCTCAGCAAAACAAGGTAGAAAAAGAGAATTCCAAGCGGTTCTTCCGTTAAGGGGAAAAATTCTAAATACTTATGTAAATGAAAACAAAAAAAGAAATAGAGCTAACGGCACCCATGAAAACAAAGCACTATCTAAAATGATGTCTTCAAATGAAATAGTGACCTTAATAAATGCTCTAGGGACGGGGTCTACAAATTTTAATCTAGAAGATCTAAGATATGAAAAAATTATTATTATGACTGATGCAGACGTAGATGGTTCTCATATTAGAACTTTATTACTCACTTTTTTTAACAACAAACCTTTCAACGAATTGATAGAGAAGGGACACTTGTATTTAGCGCAGCCACCACTATTTAAAGTTACAAAGGGATCAAAGAGCACCTACATCAAAAATGAAAAAGATTTAGAAAAGCACATACTCAAATCAAAAGAAAATGGTACCAAGAAATTAAAAAAATCTGACTTAGAAAAGTTTATTAATGAAGAAAAACAAAAATTAAATATACAGAGGTTTAAGGGTTTAGGCGAAATGAATCCGGAAGAGCTTTGGGATACGACTTTAAATCCAGAAAATAGAACTTTATTAAGAGTTGAGTATTCTAAGGGGACAAAAGAGAAATCCAAGGAAGACCAAAACATTATAAGAATACTAATGGGAGACGAGGTTGCTCCTAGAAAAGACTTTATAACTGAAAAAGCCCTTGAAGTTGAAAACCTAGACATTTAAATGCTATGAACCTATCTGATCTCTTCAAGATCGAAGAGAATCTACAGTTAGAAAAAAAGACTTTAGTTTTTTTAAGGTGGATTGCAATTATTGGTCAGTTAATTGCAATATATACAGTTCATTTTGTTTTTAATTTTACATTGCCTGTTTTGTATTGTTCACTAATAATTTTTTTTGGAGCAATAACCAATATCTATCTACAGTTATGGTTTAGAAAAAGTGAGTTAAGCACTCTAGATTCCACATTTTTTTTATTTTATGATCTTTTTCAGCTAAGTTTTTTATTGTTTTTAACTGGCGGAATTAAGAATCCTTTTGTAATTTTTTTGATTGTGCCCTCGATAGTATCTTCTACCTTGCTAACTTTAAAAAGTACCTTCATATTGGCATTTGCCACAATACTATTTTTGTTAACGATTACGCTGTATCATTTGCCATTGCCACATCCTGGTGATTTTGATTTTATCGTTCCAGATTATTATTTATATGCAGTGCCTATATCAGTTGTTATTGCCCTGGTTTTTTTAACTTATTTTGGCGCTAGATTTGGGCTTGAATCAAGAAAAAGAGCAGAAGCTTTAAAAGAATTGGAACTGATATTAGCAAAAGAACATGAGCTAGAATCTATTGGATTGCAAGCGGCCGCAGCAGTCCATTCTCTCGGCACTCCACTATCGACAATAACAGTAATTGCAAAAGAACTAAAAAAAGAAATTGTACAAAATCCAAAATATTCAAAAGACATAGATTTATTATTGAGCCAAGCTAAAAGGTGTAGTGAAATACTAAAAAAGATATCCCAGGCCAAGATTGAAGATGATAAATTTATTAGCAAGACTACCATGCAAAACTTACTTGCTGAAATCACAAGATCGTTTGAAGAAATATCAGAAAAGAAAATTTTTTTAAATCTTGGCAAAGCTAAAAAAGAAATATTAATAGATAGATCTGTAGAAATAACTTATGGAATTCGTAATTTTATTGGAAATGCAGTAAAATTTTCAAAAAACAAAGTAAACATAAGCTTAGAGGTTAATTCCGAACAAATTAAAATAGACATCTCAGATGATGGCCCTGGTTTTCCAGAGGATATTTCTAAAAAAATTGGCCAACCTTACATTGCGACTAGGTCAGAAAATTTAGTTTCTAAAGCTGGTTTAGGATTGGGAACTTTTATAGGAAAGACTCTTCTTGAAAGAAAAAAAGCTTCTCTTAATTTTTCGAATTTAGAAGAGGAAGGTGCTCTAGTTACAATAATATGGAAGACTTCTGATCTTATAACTTGAAATTTATAAATTTATAAGAGAGAATTTTATAAGCTAGTTTTGCCGCTAAAAAATTATAACCCGGAAATCCTTTTATAGGAGCAAGTTCATTTATATCTCCACCAACCACTTTAGAATATCTGGATGCAATCTTTATAATTTCTATTGTTTCGTCCCAAAAGAGACCACCAGGTTCTGGAGTTCCGGTTGCTGGCATTAGGCTTGAATCAAAGCTATCAACGTCAAAGGTAATATAAACATTTTTATTTTTTATTAATTTTTTAAAAAGATTTAAATTCCACTTTTTTTTGTCTTTTGCCCAAAAAACATTTATTCTTTTTTTATTCTTTTTTAAATAATTTATTTCACCACTTGATATATTTCTTATGCCAAAAGATATAACACTGACGTTTTTATAATCCAAACACCTTCTAATTGCTGATGCATGAGAAAATTTATTTCCATTATAACTTTGTCTTAAGTCAGCATGAGCATCGAAATGTAATAAGCAAAGCTTATCAAACCTTTTTACAAAAGGCCTGATACACCCTGGTGTGATTGAATGCTCACCACCCAGTATCATAGGAAATATATTTTTTTTTAATAAAGATTCATTGATTTTCTCAATTTGTTTTAAAGCTTCATTCATTCTTTTTTTAATTGGAAAAGGTTTTATTGTTCTAATACCAATTTTTTTATACGGATCACAATTTAAGTCTTCATCAAACAGTTCGACCTGATGGGATGCTTTAATTATTTCTTTGGGTCCATTTTTAGTTCCCCCACCATAGCTGACGGTTTTTTCTAATCCGAACGGAACAATGACAGCCTTTTCTTTTATTTTGAATTTATTGTCAATTCCTAAAAAACCTTGTTTGTTAGATAGATAATTCAATTTTTATCCGAATAGATTTGAAAAATTTTTTCTTTCTCTGTTTTGCCAAAATTTATTGTGATAAACGTCACTTGCGATTAAAGGCAGTACACTCGTGGCCTCTGCAAAAACCATTTGTTCTTTGGAAGTATCAACCTTCCCCCAAGAACTTGCTTCTTTTAATGTAGAACTGCTACACGCACCGTCTCTTGTATCCGCAACAGTTATTTGTATAGCATATTTATGCATATCAACTTTTTTACCCAGAAGTTCAGCACAAACCACTGTATCTTGAACAAAATTTTTTGGCACTCCTCCTCCAACCATTAACAAGCCAGAAGCTTTAGATTTTAGTTTAATTTCCGTGAGTTCCCTAAACTCTCTTATAGAGTCTATAGTAATGTGTTTGGATGGATTTTGTTCCTGGTGTATCACCAGCCCAAAACCAGCAGAACTATCCGTAAATGCCGGGCAAAATATTGGAACATTATGGTCATAAGCAACCTCAATTAATGAATTTTTCTTTTTTGCATTGTTTTTTAAATATTTTCCTATTTCTTTAATGAACTCTCTGGAGGTGTAAGCTTTAGGAGGTAATTTATTGGCTATATCACATATGGTCTTATCACAAATCTGTAAATCTTCCTCATCAATATACGTATCATATATTCTGTCTATATAATTTTCTCTCAAAACTTTATCATCTTGAAATTGATCGCCTTGATAATGTTTAAACCCTAATGCTTCAAAAAAATCCATATCAATTATGGAAGCTCCAGTGGCTACAATGGCGTCAACCATATTGTACTTAACTAAGTCAGAATAAAGCTTCATACACCCTCCGGCTGAAGTTGAACCGGCAATTGTTAAAAATATTGAACAGTTTTTATCCTTTATCATGTCATTGTAAATTTCAGCAGCTTTTGCTGTATCTCTTGATGTGAATGACATTTTTTTCATGGACTCTATAATTTTTCGAGAGTCAAAAGTAGTTATATCAATATGTTCTACTTCAGATTTTAATAAAGATTTTTTGTTGTGTCCTAGAGTGGGACCATTTTTTTTATTCATTACGCAACCAAGTAACTAAACTTATCTGTACGATCGTACATTGAAAGAATAGGTTTGTCATCTACTTGATAGATTGCATCTGAGTAAAAACCATTAAACTTTGTTCTAAACGTAATTCCGTAAGCACCAAGCTGGCCAAGTTCAATATAGTCTCCTTCTTTAATATTATTTGGTAGCAAGAAAGGTCCTTTCATATAATCAAGACTATCACAGGTTGGTCCGTAGAAATTAAAAGGGGTAAATTTTTTTGAAACAACTCTTCCGTTAGTAATCATTTTTGCAGGTAAAACAAAATTTGGAACTCCTGCGTCGAATAAAGATCCATAAGTTCCATCGTTAATATATAATTTTTGTTTTTTCTTTAAAACAACCTTAACGATAGTTGATCCAGCTTCTGCCACAATGGCACGACCAGGTTCACAAAATATTTCTGGCATTTTCTCTAATTTTAAGTTTCTTAAGCCTTTTTTAATTTCGTCTAAATAATTATCTAGAGGTTCAGGCCTTAAGTCTGGATATATAGAAGGAAAGCCTCCTCCTATATTAATAACATCTGGAACAATCTTTGTTTTTTTAATTATATTACCAACTTCGCTAATTCCTTTTGAAAAAGAAATTTTATCCATGCATTGAGATCCTACGTGAAAACTTAGGCCCACCTTTTTTCCGTGTTCTTTGCATAATCTTAATAGACCCAAAGCCTCACTTGCTAAAGCTCCAAATTTTCTAGATAAATCAATTTCTGCATGCTCATTTGAAATTGCTATTCTTACATACAAATTTAAATCTTTTGCGTTATTTGTTGCCTCAAGAATCTTAAGCAATTCGTCTTTGCTATCTAGGGCAAAATCTTTAACATGATATTGAAAATATGCTTCTTTAATGCTCTCCCTACTTTTTATGGTATGCATAAAGTATATTTTAACTTTATTATCGATTTTTCTTATTAGTTTTATTTCATTAATTGATGCAACATCAAAATTTTGAATTCCACTATTAATAATAATTTTAATAATTTTTTCGTTAGGATTTGTTTTTACAGCGTAAAGAACTTTTCCAGGAAAGTTATTTTTAAAAAACTCTACAGACTTTTTTACTGAGTTAGGTCTGACACAATAGACCGGATCCTCAGGTTTTAAAGTGTTAACTAATTCGTTAACGCTAGTAAATTTTTGCATCGCATGTGTTCCCCGTTTAATTACACAATAAAGCTTCTAAAAAATTACATAAAAAAGCTTATTTAATTTCGCTTATAAGGTTTTTGACATTTATGTAAAGGAAATAATGCACCTTTGTCGCATTTCAAATATGACAATCATGATCACATGGTTTAGGATGAACGACATGAACAGAATGAAAGGGACACCTCCAGGTTTAAAGATTTCGGATTTTGAGGACAAGTCTCTCTTGATCGTTGACGATGATGACCCTCTCAGGATTAGATTGGCAAGGGCCATGGAAAAGAAGGGATTTCAGGTCAAAGATGCAAAAACCGTTGGAAATGCTGTAAAATTAGTCAAATCTTCCCCACCAAAATTTGCTCTGGTAGACCTCAGACTAGGAGATGGTAGCGGTTTAGATGTGGTTCAGGAGATTAATAATATGAATAAAGACAGCAGGATAGTTATGCTAACTGGATACGGAAATTTACCTACCGCTGTTGCTGCTGTGAAGGCTGGGGCTATAGATTATATAGCTAAGCCAGTTGATGCAGATGACGTCGAATCTGCCCTTCTAGCAGGGCCAAATTCGAAAGCTAAGCCACCTGAAAACCCCATGTCCGCAGACAGGGTAAAATGGGAGCATATTCACAGAGTATTTGAGCTCTGTAATAGAAACGTTTCAGAAACTGCAAGAAGGCTAAAAATGCACCGCAGAACTCTACAAAGGATCTTGTCGAAAAGATCTCCTCGTTAGCCTCTAAATTTCAAAATTTTTGGAGTTAGAATACTTAATATAAGGACTTTAAATAATTCAGCTAAAAGAAAAGGCTGCGCACCTAGTTTAAACACCGGTTTGTCCCAACCAACTATTGATCCTAGCCATATTAATCCTAATAAATAGATAAAACTTACGGAGAATATCAATTTTATGAAATTTTTAAAAAAATTATTATCAAAAGTAAAAAATCCTGTTAAAGATACTGCCAC
>Ga0163108_10001653_pt1 | contig 16287 bp, 16 predicted proteins | sample Fk1155metaG_FD_109644 | JGI IMG/M metagenome (GOLD analysis project Ga0163108, IMG submission 109644) | Marine microbial communities from the Central Pacific Ocean - Fk160115 155m metaG | ecosystem: Environmental > Aquatic > Marine > Oceanic > Photic zone | place: The Central Pacific Ocean...
CACCTCTTTAGCTGCAGTAAAAACTCTTATTTCACTTGAAATTGTTTGATTTGGAGAGCTTTGGATTGGTTCGGTTTGTATAAAGTTGGCTCTATAATTTTTATCATAAATAAATTCTGACTTAAAATTTCTGTTTTTTTCAGGAACAATAGCTGTAATCCAATATTTATCAGTTATGCCTAGCCAACCAGAGTAAGAGTTTGCTGTAAATTTTTTTTCTTCTATATCTTTATAATCTTCTTCTTTGAGCTCTTCATCAAATACACCAATAAAACCCTCATGGAGAATATAGTATCCCAATACCTTGGGCTTCTTGTCTCTTACAATTTGAGCATATGGATAAAAGTCATATTTATTATTTCCATCATTTTTAATTTGTTGCTTTACTTTAAATAAAAATTTTTCATCCAATTCGATAGTTTTTAGAAATGTGATTTGTTTATCATTTGTCCATTTAAGAGTAACAGGATTGTTGGGAGTTAGTTTAGAATTACCAACCGTGGACCATTCTGTTTTATTGTTTGGCAAATCTATATTTTTGTTAGTAGAAGCCCATCCGGTTTCAATATAGTAGCCTTCATCTAAGCCATTAGGACTCAGCAGAATTACTTTTTCTTCAGAGTTTATATTTTGTGTATAGTTTTTAAAAATTATATCATCCACAATTCCACCTGTTAGTGAAATCGATCCAATTATATTTTCATTTTCAACAGGAATTCTTTTTGTTGTTTTTAAAGACTTTGCCCTGGATACAGTTTTTATTTTTTTTGTAGTTTCTATAGAAGGGGAGGATATATCATTTTTCTCCTGAATTTTTTCTATTTTATTTTGATTCTTATCAATAGTTGGAGGTGGTGGAACAAAAAATATTGACCACATTATCAATACTAGCGCGGATAAAGAAATTGCCAGGATAAGATTTTTGCCTTCCATGTTATTTTGCTTTTTTCTTTGAGTTTAAATTTGGGGCAGGGTCAAATCCATCGCTTCCCCCTAAAAATTTAATTGGATGACATTTTAAAATTCTTTTTATTCCCAGCACAGATCCTTTAAATGCATCATTTAATTTAATGCAGTCTATAAAATAATTAGAACATGTTGGTAAATATCTGCAATTTGAGCCAATATAAGGTGATATAAAATATTTATAAAACTTTATTATTGAAATTAAAATTAAATTAATGAGTTTCATTTGAATTATTTATTTGATTGATCTTAAAAAAAGTTTTCTCCAATTCATCAGAAATAATCGAATATTTTTCGGAAAAAGTTTTTGATTTTCCAAATATTAAATAAGAGTAATTAGTATCTATAAATTTTTCACTTTTCAAATTTTTTTGAACGGCTGATCGTAATCTTCTTTTAATTTTATTTCTAACCACAGAATTACCTGTTTTTTTTTTTATTATGAAGCTAATATTTAGTTTATTGTTATTCTCTTTCATTAAATTTTTACCAAAATATACTGAAAAATAATCAGTATGAATTTTTTTTTGACCCAATAACTTTCTAAATTGAAAATTAGATTTGAGGTTTTTCAATTTAATCATTAAAGTTATGTAGATAATATTCTTCTGCCCTTTGATCTTCTTCTAGAAAGAATCTTTCTTCCACCTATTTTTTTCATTCTAGATCTAAATCCATGTCTTCTTTTTCTAACAAGACGACTTGGCTGATATGTTCTCTTCATAAAATTTGTATAGTTCTTTGTGAAATTTTTGATATTTATAGGTAATAAGGGTTAATATGTACAGTTTAAAATTTATTTATGAACTTAAAATTATTAAATATTAAATGGGTCATAGGATTCATTTATTTATTATTGTTAATAGCGGGGGGTACATTTCTTTTAACAAACTATAACATCTCTGATTTTTTTAGTTATGAGTTTATAAGGCTAAATAAAAATACAATTTTAGAATATAGGCATGAAAATTTTTTAGTCCTAACAGGTCTATTTTTTGTTTTTTCCATTGCTTGGGTATTAATGCTTGGATTTGCTATGCCATTGCTAATATTTTCAGGTTTTGTTTTTGGTAAATGGTGGGGGATAGTTATTGTACTTACTTCAACGACAATAGGAGCGACATTATTATATTTCCTAGCAGGATTATTTTTTCGAGATATTATCCGAGAAAAATTTGCTCCAAAGTTTTCAAAATTAAAAAAATTTTTTAATAAAAATGAACTTGTTTATTTTATGTTCTTCAGATTCATTGGTGGAGGTGGGACCCCTTACGCAGTACAAAACACTTTGCCAATATTGTTTAATATGTCTTTGAAAAATTATATTATTGCTACTTTTCTTGGAAGCATGCCATCCATGTTTGTTACAGTCTCCATAGGTAGTGGCATAGAAAATATTATTGATCAAAATGCAAAACTTAGTTTTATTAATGTTATTTTTTCTCCTGAAATTTATATTCCAATAATTTGTTTTTTTGTTCTTTTATTAATAGGATTTGTAATTAAAAAGTATTATTTTAAAGAATAAATAATCTTTTCCAACGTTTATAAAATAAACTTGAACAAGTGATATCTTCTTGCTTCAGAAGTTATTAATTTTAAGGTTTACGTAATGTTTTATTAAAACTTACAAAACTAAAAATTGAATCTAACTTTTTAATTTTAATCTCATGACGTTTAGTAAAGTTCTATACACTTCTATTTTAGGTATTTTTGATTTGCCTTTTTTTCTATCAGCAAAATAAATTGGTATTTGATTTATAGTAATTCCTTTATTGTGAATTTGGAATATGGTTTCCATAAAGAAACTATATCCTTTTGCAGATACATTTTTTAAATGAAAGTCTTTAAGTATTTTTAAGTTAAACCCTCTGTAAGAAGAAGTAAATTCATTACAATCAATGCGAAGTGCAAACTTAATAATTTTATTTCCAAAATAACTTAAAAACAATCTAAATCCATGCATATTACATTTGCCACCCTTAATATATCTTGAACCTAATACAAAAGCATTTGTTCTTAATTCATCGATAAATTTTGGTATTACTTTGGGGTCATGCGACATATCAGCATCTAAAGTAATCAAAAAATCATAATTATTTTTAATACTATATTCGTAAGCAATCTTGTGAGCAGTATCTAAACCTTCTTTTTTGTTTCTGACAATTAGATGAATATTTTTTTTGCTTTTTGAATATTCTTGAATTATTTTCCACGTGCCATCCGGAGAATTGTCATCAATTAACAATATATCTAGTGCTAAATTTAATTCTTCAATCGAACTAAGAAAATTTTCAATGTTTTCGGCTTCATTATAAGTTGCAGAAAAAATTAATATTTTATTTTCTGTCATAATTTTAATAGAAAATTTATTTAATTATTTTTAATTTGATAGTATAGAATTTTAATTGTTTTGTATGGTACTCTATATCCCGGGATGGAAGACACATCTCCTGTAAGAGTAGTTTGTGGAGTCCATCCAAACGCATAAATAATAAAGCATAAAATCAATAATCTTTTTTTATTGTTAAAAAAAGATATTTTTTTTTCTATTCTATTTAAATTGATTTCTAACAAATTATTTTTGAATAAATAAAAGTAAAATAGTGCTGCAAACGTATAACTAATATTAACTACTCTGCCCCAATCAACCATTGCAGCAAACATTATCAATACCGGAGATAGAATTATTAGAATTGGGTAAAATAAATTATTAAAATATTGGAAAAATAAAACTTTTCTTTTTAATTTGGTATTAAAGCTTAATAAAATGAACGGCGCAAAACCAACCAACACTATTAAGAAATATCTTACAAAATATTCATGTTTATATACTTGGTAGGTGTTAGTAAATTGTGATGCGATTGAAGCTTTATATTGAAATAGACCACAGGAAGAATAACATTCTTCACCGAAATTTACTTCTAATGCATGTTCCATAATTAAATGATCTTCTGGACTGATGATTACTAAAGCAGTTATTAAAAATGCTACCACACCGGGTATAAAACATAATATTATTTTACTTAAAAGTTTTATGACTTTCTCGTTATTAAGTCTAATTATTAAAACTGATGCTATAAAAGGAAAAAAAAATACTACTGGTTCCCAAATTAAACAAATAATAGGTAAAATAAAAAAAATATAGCACAAAGGAAGATTGCTTGAATAATTTGAATTTGAAATATTTAAAAAAATTAGAAAAGCAATAAATACAAAAGTTTCCTTTCTAGCCAACACCTCAACTTCGGCAACAGGATATAATAAAAAAATTGGTGTAAAAATCGACAATATAACAATTAAATTTGTAGGTATGTTTCTAAAAAATCTATAAATCAGAATTAGAAAAATTGAATATATAAATGATTGAAATAGAAATATTACAAATCTAAGGCTTAGGCCAAAGTATTTTGCAATTTGAAAGCATATTTCTCCAGTTAAGCCTCTTCTTGTAAAACCTCCTTGATAATTTATAAACCATTCTGAAATAGTAGAATCATTTCCAACGTTGTGTTTTATGTATAACCAAAAGATTCCAAATAAAAATAACGAGAACACATATATAAAGAAATAATTATTAAATTTTTTTACATTCATTATTATTTACATTTTTTTATCAGATAAAAATTGATTGTCATTATTTTTAATTGAAAATATGTACTTTTCTTATATTTTTTTGAATTAAAGTTAAAGAAATTTACAAAATGGTGTCATGGCGTTAATCTAACACAGAACTTCTTTCTTATCATCCAAGAGCTCATGGACAAATAATCCTTAGTAATTCTGTAGCTAAATATTTTCAAATTCTTGTAAGAATTGTCAGAATAAAGTAGGTTACTATTCTTATATTTAATTTAATCATTCTTATTTTGAAAATATCCAGAATGCCGATGTTCTTTAATATTAAAATTTTGTTGTTTTTTCTTTTTTTTGTTTCTGGGTTTTGCGGACTTCTTTATCAGATTGTTTGGTTAAGAATTTCTTTCATTTCATTTGGAGTAATTTATCCAATTGTGTCCGTTGTTATATCTGTTTTCATGCTTGGTTTATCTTTGGGATCATGGACTGGAGGAAAATGGATATCCTACCTCAAAAAAAAGACAAATTTTTCAGCTATTATTTTCTACGGATTTGCTGAAATTATCATTGGCCTTGGAGCTTTTGTTGTTCCTGATCTATTTGCTATTGGTAAAACATTGTTACTTCCACTAGGAGAGATAAATTCATCCCAATATTTATTTCTTTCTGCATTGATCTTGGGAATATCTATTCTCCCTTTTTGCTTTGCTATGGGAGTCACTTATCCATTTATGATGGCATTTGTAAAAGAATCAAAATGGGATGAACAAGCTAGTTTCAGTTATCTTTATCTTGCAAATGGAGTCGGGGCAATGTTTGGTACCATTATTACCGCTGTGTTTCTTATAGAAAAACTTGGTTTTTCTAATACCCTTACGTTTGGTGCTTTCGGCAATTTTTCTCTTGCCCTTATCTGCATAATCAAAGGCTTCTATAACAAAACTAGCCTAGAGCTGGGGAGGACTACTCCTCCTTCAAAAATTTTAGCCATGGAAAATTGGCTTTTAAATAAAAAATCGCGAACTTATTTAATACTTTTTATAACGGGATTAACCTCTTTAGCAATGGAAGTGACATGGATTAGGGGTTTTACACCTGTTCTTGGAACAACCGTTTATGCTTTTGCCGGAGTTCTAGCTACTTATCTCCTTTCCATGATTTTAGGTTCTCAATGGTACCGAAGGGATCTAAACAAAAAAAAAACCATCTCCAGTCTTAAACTAATAGGCGCTTGTTTTCTTTTTGCTTTTTTTCCAATTTTATTAAGTGATCCACATACCGATCCAACAGTGACCAATTTGTTATTAAGTATATTACCTCTATGTGTTGCTTTAGGGTATCTGACACCGAAACTTATTGATCAGTTTTCGCAGGGAAATCCCCAAAAAGCCGGAAGAGCTTACGCTATCAATATTATTGGTGGAATACTGGGACCATTGTTTGCGAGTTATTTTTTAATTCCAACATTTGGCATTAAATTGACATTAGTTTTGTTAGCCACTCCTTATGGATTTTTATTTTTCTACAGCATGTATTCTAATGAGGTCTCAAAACTTTTTAAGTGGGTTATTGGTATAGCCGGAACATTTGCAACTATCGTTTCTCTTTTTTTCATAACCACATTAGAGTTTCCCATGGATATGGGAAAAGGATCTCTTGTTTTGAGAGATAGCACAGCTACGGTGGTTGCTTTCGGAGAGGGAATGGACAAAGAACTACTTGTAAACGGGGTTGGTATCGCCAGACTTACCCCCATTGTAAAAATGATGGCCCATCTCCCTCTTTCGATAAGGAAAAATAAACCGGAATCGGCTTTAATTATTGCACTTGGAATGGGAACAACCTTACGCTCTGCAGCTAGTTGGGGTATAGACGTCAAATGTGTTGAGCTAGTTTCCAGCGTGGTTAAGGCTTTTCCGTATTATTTTAAAGACGCCAGTTCGATTATAAGTCAGCCAAATGTAGAAGTAATTATTGATGATGGTCGAAGGTTTTTAAATAGAACTCAAAGTAAATATGATGTTATTATCATAGATCCTCCTCCTCCAATTGAAGCTGCCAGCACTAGTTTGCTTTATTCTCGTGAATTTTATGAAACTATAATTGAACACTTAAAGAAAGATGGTATTTTTCAGCAATGGTTTTATTACGGAGAAAAAAAAATCTTCGAAGCCATTCTTAGATCTCTAGTAGATATTTTTTCTTATGTAAAGATTTATAAATCATTTGGTGGAGTAGGATTCCATATTCTTGCCTCTATGGAACCTTTTCATACCCCATCTTCCAAAGATTTAGTTTCTCGTTTGTCATCAAAGGTTAAAGATGACATAGTTGAATGGGCTCCAGGGATAGAATTATTCGATGACCAAGAACGTGAAAGTCTAATCGAAGAATATTTCAACCGATCCTTTGAGAAAGAAATTTCCACAGAGGTTTTGTTAAACCAAAAGGATGAATCGATTTTTATATCCGATGACCAACCTTATAACGAATACTATTTGTTTCGTCGTTATAAGGATAAAAAATTGGGATTTTTAGAATTTATTGGATAAGAAATTTCAGTACTTTCCAGCACGTAAACTTTTAAAATAAAAATATATGAGGATAAAACGTTCACAAAAGAAATCAATGGTGCCCACAGCAAGCATCGAACTTGCGACCTCTTCCTTACCATGGAAGTGCTCTACCAACTGAGCTATGTGGGCTTAAATTCCATTATAAATACTTAAAAAACATTTATAATAGCTTTAAAATAGCCATAATCGAATAGTAACTTGAAAATTATCTTTTAACAAAGTAAACATATAAAAAAAGATGGTAAAATTCTTATGGGCATTCATTACAATTATAAATCCAAGAGAGGGGAAAGGGCTGTGTTAAAACAAGCCAAGAGAGAGGCTCGTCTAGCCGCAAGAAAAGCAAAAAGAAAAAATATATCATCGGATGATGCAAGTAGCGAATCAGTGATGCACGATATCCAGAAACCTATTACTTTAGAAGATTTGACTAATCCAGATATTAAAAAGTAAATTTTGTGGGTAAATGGAAAAGAGCGGAATTTACTTTCAAAAACTCGAGAGAGCATTAAAAAAAAACCTTAAAAAAAGAAAAAAATTTCAAAAGAAATACAGCAATAAGAAGAGAAAATGACAGTTTTATCGGATAAATGGATAAAAAAAATGGCGAGAAGCCATAATATGATAAGTCCTTTTGAAGATAAGCAAGTCAGAGGTACCAAAATTTCCTATGGGCTTTCTTCTTTTGGATACGATGCGCGTGTTTCAAATGAATTTAAAATATTTACAAATGTAAATTCAGAAATAATTGATCCAAAAAATTTTAAACAAAATAACTTTATTTCTAAAAATGGAGAAGAATGTATTATTCCACCAAATTCTTTTGTTCTATCAAGTACAATCGAATATTTTAAAATACCAAATGATGTAATAGTAATTTGTTTAGGAAAATCTACTTATGCCAGATGTGGAATAATTGTGAATGTTACTCCCTTAGAGCCCAGCTGGGAGGGTCACGTGACACTAGAATTTTCTAATACCACTCCCCTTCCTGCAAAAATATACGCGAACGAAGGAGTTGCTCAATTTGTTTTTTTAAAAGGTAACGAAAAACCTGATATTACATATGCTGATAGAGACGGTAAGTATATGAAGCAATCTGGAGTAACACTTCCTAAAATCTAATTAATGCAAAAATTAATAATTGTTGGGGGAAAAAAACTCAACGGTAAAATTAATATTTCTGGATCGAAAAATGCAACTTTGCCTATTTTAGCTGCATCAATACTTAGCAAGAATAGAGTTGTAATTCAAAATGTTCCTTTGGTTAAAGATGTGGAGACAATGATTAATCTGCTTTTACTCTTAGGCTTAAAAGTCAAATTAGTTAAAAAAAGAAAAAAAATAGAAATACTTGGCAGTAATAAACTTAATACTTTTGTGCCTTACAAGTTGGTTAAAACAATGAGAGCAGGGATTCTAGTTTTGGGACCACTTTTGGCAAGATATAATAAAGCAAAAGTTTCCCTACCAGGTGGATGTGCGATTGGTTCAAGACCTGTAGATCTTCATCTTGGAGCTCTTAAAAAGATGGGAGTAAATTTTAAAATTAGAAGAGGATATATTAATGCAATTGCTAAAAACGGATTAATTGGAAATAAAATTACTTTTCCAAAAATTTCCGTTGGAGCAACGGAAAATATTATGTTAGCAGCCTGTCTTGCCAAGGGTAAAACTATACTCAATAATTGCGCATGCGAACCTGAGATAAAAGATTTAAGTAAGTTTTTAGTCAAAATGGGATGCAAAATCAAATGGCTTAAAAAAAGAAAAATTGAAATTAACGGTATTACAAATCCTAAGCCATTAACTTATAGAGTGATGTTTGACAGAATTGAAGCTTGCACATATATGATTGCGTCTGCTGTAACAGATGGTCGAATTAAAATAAAAAATATTAATCCAAAAGTAATTAAAAATGAGATTTCGGTAATGAAAAAAATGGGTGTAATTATAACTATGAAATCAAAAGAAATAATAGTTTGTAACTCAAGATATATTAAAAAAATAAATCTTAAAACTTCTCCCTATCCAGGTTTTCCTACTGATCTTCAGGCTCAAATCATAGTTTTAATGTGTGGAGCCAACGGAGTTTCTAAAATAACAGAAAATATTTTTGAAAATAGATTTATGCACATACCAGAGTTAAATAGGATGGGTGCTAAAATAAAAATTAAAGGCAATCAAGCAATCGTACAGGGTAAAAAAAAATTAAACGGTGCAGAATTAATGGCAACAGATCTTAGAGCTTCAGTTTCATTGGTTTTAGCTGCCCTATCATCAAAATCAAAAACAACTATTCATAGAGTTTATCATTTGGACATAGGTTATGAAAATATAGTAAAAAAGTTATCTAATTGTGGAGCTCAAATAAAAAGAATTAAATGATAAAAGATATCAATCGGTTAAAACTTATTGGTAGAAATATTCAAGATTTAAGGACCATTTCGGCATACTGTCAAGATTCAATTATTAAAATTAATGATCTTATATATTTAAAAGAAAATAAAATATTTATCATGATGTTAAGCAGGTTTATGTGGGAGGATATTGAAAAGGGTGTATTTAGAAATTATAAAAGAATCAAAAGTGTATTAAAATTTAATTTTATAGAAAGTGTTTTGGTAAAAAATATAAATCAACAGCAGAAAAATAGAAATCTTGAATTATTAGCAATCAAAAGCAATTACAACCAAAATAATCTATATGATATAAATTTAATTTTTTCTGGAAATAGCATTGCATTGCTAAAATCTGAGGAAATAGATGTAATGCTTGATGACCAGAAATATTATTGGAAAGTAAAACATTCTCCGAAACATAAAATATAAAAAGCTAGAGTTATTGAACTAAAAAAATAAAAATTTTAAAAAAAAGTATTGAAACAATTGGATCGTTAGTTATAACATTGGCAGATTTTGAAAATTTAAAAGATTAATCAAGATCTAAGAATGTTAGGTTAGATAAAAAGGGTTAGAATATTGGCAAAACAAGATTTACTTGAATTTAAAGGCAAGGTTACTGAACTATTGCCCAACGCAATGTTTAGAGTAAAACTTGAAAACGACCACGAAGTTCTTGCACATACAGCTGGAAAATTAAGAAAAAATAGGATTAGAGTTTTGGCTGGAGATCAGGTGATGGTTGAAGTTACTCCTTACGATCTAACTAAAGGAAGAATTATTTTTAGATACTAGCTAACGGCCAGGTAGCTCAGTTGGTAGAGCAGAGCCCTGAAAAGGCTTGTGTCGGCGGTTCGATTCCGTCTCTGGCCACCACGTCTTTGATAATTTTTTAAATTTAGAAGTGGTAATACAACCGTCTCCGACTTAATTATTAATAAATTGCTACTCCAGCAATATATTGATGAAAATGAACAATGATAGCATAGATAAGCAAACCAATAATAAAAACTATGATATCTTTAGTTAAAGTATAATTCGTAGTGTTTTTAGTCATTAAAACTTTTTTGGAAAAAATAATGTCAATTAAAGTGTACACTCCAAAAGAGGCAAATAATATGATAGATCGCAAGTCTCCGTTGGCAAGCAAATGAACAAAAGACCAAATAAGCATGCCAATAAGCATTGGATGTTTGGCAAATCTATTAATGTGCGTCTTTATACTTGCAGTAGTAAGCAAGATTATAGAAATTGGCATCAATGCTAGTGCTATTTCTTTGCTATAAGGCAAAGGATTCCATATGGGATAAAAATCTGCACGATTAAAACCGTAAATAATAATTAAAAGTCCAATCAAAGCAATTAACGAAAATAGTCCTTTATATTTATTTTCACCCAATCGATTAATCAAAATGTTTTTTAAAGGAGAAATTGGGACCAAATGAATACTAAAAAAAATTATGATACCTAATATGAGTAAATTCATTTTTTATAAAATATCAAACTCGCTTCCAAGATCCTTAGAAATTTTTTATTGAGTCTATCATATTACAAAATATCTGGACTCACCATGGACTCACTCAGATCGATTTTTTTGATGTTGAAAAATAAAAAAGTTATATTTAGCAGTGGCCCAGTGGACCGATCCAAGGAGACAGATCTCTGAAAAAGCTTGTGTTAGCCATTCGTTTCCATTCCGGCCACTTATCTAAATTTAAGATAGATTATACAACCGCCCTTGACTCAATACTTAATTTGGAATCATCCATTAATCTTTGCTTTCATCGCTCACCAAATTTCCGGTTTACACACCCTTAAAGCATGCATTAGGTATATGAACGAAAGTTTTGGCTCGTCGTTGTGCGAAGCGCTACCGCCAAGTCACCCGCCCTATCATTCTAACGCTACTTCCGCAGGACTTTCTGCTGTGTGAACTTGTTCCGTAAGGTTTTCCTCGCCCGACCAGTTAAAAATTGCCTCTTAATTATCTTTATTAAATCACTAGTTGTATCAATTTTTAAAGTAAATTTATTTCTAAACAATATATTTATCTTTGATTAATTATTCTGTACTCTTTTCTGATGAATATTAAATGTACAATGTTGAAGCTATTTGGTTCACTAATTTTGTCACCAATAATTGTTTACGTTGTTCTAATAGTTGCCAAAACTTTTGGAGCGGATTATGAAATGTCGCATGGAGAGACTTGGATCGTATGGTTGCTTATGGCAATATTAATTTCTCAATGTTGGTGCAGATGTTCTAGTTGTAAAAAATAGGATTTTTTAAATAAAATAATTATTTTTTGGGTACACTCAGGGCATTTTTATTAATGATAAAATTTGAACATTATATAAATGTACTTAAAAAAAACAATGAATTTTAAAAATTAAATTTTTTGAAAATTTTTTCGGGTATCAAATTAATGCAAAACATAATTATTTTCCAAAAAAAATTTATATAAACGATTTCTTTTTCTTTTTTGATTGCATTATAAATAATTCGAGCAGATTTTTCAGGACTAGAAATTAAAAAAGACGGTGCCTTAATATTAAATGGTTTTGTGTTCATATATCCTGGAATAATAGTAATTACATTAATTTTTTCTTTACTAAGCTTTTGTCTTAATCCAGAAAGATAGTTGATCAGTCCTGATTTAGCGCTGGAATAAAATAATCTTTTAGATCTGCCTTTTAAACCTGCAACAGAAGTTAGAACCGCTAAGAATGATTTATTTCCAGTTTTCATTTTAGGAAGAATTTTATTTATAAGTAAAACTGGATTAATAAAATTAATCCTTAGATTTGCCTCACATTTATTTGTATCTAAATATTCCACATCAGGATTTCCCGTGAAGCCAGAAACCCAAATTAATCCCAATATATTATTTTCAAATTTTTCTATAAAAGAAATATTTTTTTCTAAATCAAGTAAATCAGCTTCAAGAATATTAATTTCTAAGTTTTCTAATTTCAATTCATGGATATATTGTTGAACAATATTTTTATTTCTACAAAAAATAATAAAATTATTGAAATCCTTTGATAAAATTTTTAATAATTCTTTTGAGATAAGAGAAGAGCCACCATAAATAATTATATAATTTTTATTCATATTAAATCTCCAATCTTTTTGAAAAAAGTGAGTTTATTTTTTTTTTTACGTTAAGCAATGAAATTTCTTTTTTGAATAATTTAAATTCGGGGTAGTTAAATGCATTAGATTTATTTACTATTAGATCTTTGGAAAAATTAACCTTTAAATTATATTTATTTACTAAAGAATTAAAAAAAGACTTTATAATTTTACAATCATTATTTATTTTAAAATCAAATGAAATTGAATAACCATTTCCAGAATAATTTAAGTATTTTCCTTTTTCATTAAATCTTTTGACAACAACAAATGTAGAAAAGATTTTTGTATTTTTAAAAAAATCTGAAATTTCAATTAGTATTTTTTTAAATTTATTCTCAGGAATTATAAATTGTATTTGAAAAAACCCCATTTCTCCATAAAGTTTATTCCAATCAATAAAGTAATCTTGTGGGTAAAAAATTTCATTAAAGCTACATAGTTTATGGTAAAAATATTTTTTAAAATTTCTATAAACAATGTTTAAAATTCTCAAAAAAAAATAATTTTTTACAATTAATTTTAATATTAATAAACTTACTAGTCCAATTTGATTGTCATTAAAAAAAAACAAATTATTTTTTTTTGTATTTGAATGTCTTGCTAAATAATTTAAACCTTGAAATTTGAACTTAGAGAAGTTATCTATCCAGGATACGCTATATTCATAGTCGCCAACATTCTTTGAAACAGAATAAAATTCCTTATAAGTATTAAACTCAGTTATTTTTTGATCAAGATAATAAGAACGAATTCTTTTTAATTGTAAAGAAACTGTTAAAATTACCCCAGTTAAACCAAATCCTCCAATTGTTAAACTAAATACTTTTTTATTTTTTTTTTTTGAACATTTTAATATTTTTTTGTTTAGACCCAATAACTTAATTTCTTTGACATAATAACCTATCTTGTTTTTATGAGTATTTTTTCCATGAACATTGTTGGCAATCATTCCTCCAAAAGAAACATATTTAGTGCCCGGAGTAACTGGAATGAACCACCCTTTTTTAATTATTATCGGCAAAAGGTTACTTAATAACATTCCACTTTCAACTTCAATAATTCCTTTCTTTTCATCAAAATATTTGATTTGGTTAAAATTTGTCATTGAAACCATCAAATCTTTATTCAAACAAACATCCCCGTAGGATCTTTGGTTTCCATGTAAAATAAAACTTTTTTTGCTAATTATTTTTTTCAGTTCATTATAATTTTTTGGTGAAAGTGTTTTCGGATTTATATGAATATTTCTTCCCCAATTATTAAATTTTTTATTTTTAAGAGACATAAATTAAAATACTTTTATAAATACAAATGAAATTTTTAATTGATATTTGCACTAAAATAACAACAATTTACATAAAAAATTTATTTAAAATAAATTATAAGTATTTTTAAAAATTTTATAACCATCGGCATATAATTTGTTTTTGTATAGCAATTTGCTGTTTATTTTACCCTAGGCTACCAAAGTTTATCTAAAAAATCGTCTAATGCTTCAGATTTTATTTCAATTAGCTTGACATATCTTATTAAATCAATTTAAAGGGGGATGTTGTTGTAAATTTTGCAGCGACTAAGTTAAACTAAAATAAGGAAAAGTAACAATGAGTCTAAAAGGAAAAGTAAAGTGGTTCAATGGAACAAAAGGTTATGGTTTTATTGAAAGAGAAGACAAAGAAAAAGACGTTTTCGTTCATTCTTCTGCAGTTAGAGAAGCTGGTCTGAAGTATCTAAATGAAGGTGACGAATTAACGTTTGAAGTTGAAAATACGGACAAGGGTCCATCCGCAGTTAATCTGCAAAAAACCTCTTAATAGTATTTCAAAATTTCACAATATTCAGGACAAGATTTGTTTGATGGTAAAAAACAAACAAAAGATGCCTTGGTACAATCTATTGTTGCAAAACAAAAATTTTATGTTACTTTGCTGGCGATGATTAAAAATTTGAGGATCAGAAAAATTCTAAATGCAAAACACCATTTTGCACATGCTAGGCTATTGCTTAGCTAAATCATTACATATTATAAAATATAAATTTATTAATAATTAATATAAAAAGGAGTTATGCAGCAGTAGCTCAGTTGGTTAGAGCACTAGTTTGTGGAACTAGGGGTCGGTGGTTCGAATCCACCCTGCTGTACCAAAAATGGTAAAAGAAAATAAACTAAAACCTTCTAAGGAATTACCTTTAGGTTTTGTAGATAGACAAGAACAAGAATTATTAATCCGAGATTTCATAATTTCTAATATTAAAGAAGTTATGATTAAGTATGGGTTTCAATATCTCGAAACACCAAGTTTCGAGTATACGGATAGTATTGGAAAATTTTTGCCTGATAAAGAAAGACCAGATGAAGGAGTGTTTTCTTTTAAAGACGAAAAAAAATGGTTATCACTTCGATATGACCTTACTGCTCCTTTAGCAAGGTATGTTGCAAAAAATTACCTTGAGCTTCCTAAACCTTTTAAACGCTATCAATTAGGAACAGTATGGAGAAATGAAAAACCAGGGCCTGGCAGATTTAGAGAATTTTTACAATTTGATGCAGATTATGTAGGAACAAAAAATTTACAAGCTGATGCGGAACTTTGTGTATTAATATCTGAGATATTAGAAAAATGTGAACTAGATAAGACAGATTACACTGTGAAGATTTCTTCTAGAAAATTCACCGATAAGTTGTTTGAAAAATTAAAAATTAAATCAATAGACCAAATATCAGCTACACTACGTGCCCTTGATAAAATCGATAGACTTGGATGGGGAGAAGCAAAGAAGCTTCTTGGAGAGGGTAGAAAAGATAAATCTGGAGATTATACAAAAGGTGCAAATCTTAAAAGTGAGCAGATCAAAATAATTGAAAATGCTTTAAAGAGCAAAACACCAGATAATGAAGATGTTTTAGAAATCGTTAAAATATTTCAGGATTATAATTTTAAAAATTACAAATTCGATCCATCCGTTATACGAGGTTTAGAATATTACACAGGACCTATTTTTGAGGTTAATTTAAATTTTGAGGTAAAAAATTCAAAAGGACAAGCCATTCAATTTGGATCAATAGGTGGAGGAGGAAGATACGATAACCTTGTAAGCAATTTTGGAAATTTTGATTGCCCCGCAACCGGAATATCAATTGGTCTTGATAGACTTGTGTATGCTTTGATGCAAAAAAAAAGATTTTAAAATAAAGGCTGCAAGACCAGTAATCATATGCGTTTTTGATAAAAATAGAATGAAAGAATATATCGAAATATTAAATAAACTTAGAACGTCAAATATCAGTTCTGAGATTTATCCAGGAGAAGGTAAATTAAAAAAGCAAATGGAGTATGCAAATAAGACTGATTCTCCAGCTGTTATTTTATATGGCGACAACGAAAAAAAAACAGGAAAAGTAACATTAAAAAATCTTGAAACTGGTAATGAAAGCTCGGTTAAAATTGAGGATCTAGCAAATGAAATCAAAAAACTACTCTGAAAATATAATAAAAGTTTTTAAGAAAGATGGTTTTGTTTTATCAGAACCAGATGTTCTTTTAGACTCGGATTATATTATTCAAAGATCAGGCGAAAACTTTAGAAAGTTAATGTTTACTTTTGAGGATGATACTGGCAAAAGC
>Ga0163108_10001655_pt1 | contig 16273 bp, 12 predicted proteins | sample Fk1155metaG_FD_109644 | JGI IMG/M metagenome (GOLD analysis project Ga0163108, IMG submission 109644) | Marine microbial communities from the Central Pacific Ocean - Fk160115 155m metaG | ecosystem: Environmental > Aquatic > Marine > Oceanic > Photic zone | place: The Central Pacific Ocean...
AGCCGGAGCCCGAACCCGAGCCGGAGCCCGAGCCAGCGCCCCCTGCCGCACCGACCAATCGGCAAAGGACTGCGGCTCAGATCGGTTCGAATGGAGACGCGCTGTCACAAGAATTGCCGTCGACAACAGACCAGGTCCCGCGTTGGCTTGGCGCAAGAGGTGTCACCAATACTTCGACCCGTGAAGAAGAGTTGGGCATGGGCAAGTGGACCGATGTGGGGCCGGCCGTCAAAGAATGGCAGGCAGAAATGGACTCTGCTCCGGTACGTGAACTGGAGATTGAAGAAGCGGGTTTGCCGTGGATGCAAATCCTGTTCGTTTTGATCTTGTTGGGGATTTCCGGATGGTGGTTCCTTGGTTCCTCGGCGGAAGGTGAGGTTGTGGCCACACCCAAGGCCGCCCGCACCATCACCAAGGTGACCCCCAACATTCCCACGGTGACTGTGGATACCACCCCACCCGGTGCAATCGTATTTTTGGAAGGCGTATCGTATGGTGCGGCCCCCACAGCGGTTCCTGTGCCCACCGACCAGAAAGACCACGAACTGTGCGTGGAGTACAAGGGTGAGCAGAGCTGCCGGCGATTGACCGGTGAAGCCTTGGCCTTTCAAGATCCGTATCGATTCGTGATCCGAAACCCGTGAGTTGGGGCTGTGGCCGACGCGACTGACCGCACTTCACTCGAGGCACAGGCAGCTGATCTGCCGCGTGGCCCCGGGGTCTATCTTTTCAAGAATGAGCGTGGCCGTGTGCTGTATGTTGGCAAGGCGCGTGACCTCCGGGCGCGTGTTCGGCAATACCTGACAGGGCATGATGAGCGCCAGATGGTTCCCTATTTGATGGGTGCTGCCAAAACGGTGGCCGTCACGCAAGTGCGGACCGAGAAAGAGGCCATCATTCTCGAAAACACACTGATCAAGAAGCACAAGCCCCGATACAACGTCATGCTTCGGGATGACACGGGATTCCTGCATCTGCGGATCGATCCAAAAAGTGAATGGCCTCGGTTTACAGTCACGCGGGGTTTGGAAGGGAACGCTCGGTTCTTTGGGCCATACGCATCTGCACATCGCGCCCGCCTCACGCTTGAGTTCGTATCCAGGCGCTTCCCATTGCGGACCTGTACCGATGATGAAATGAAACGACGCAAGCGGCCGTGTCTTTTGCATCAAATGCATCGATGTTTGGCCCCGTGTGTCGATCTGTGCACCAAGGAAACCTATCAAGCGGTGATGAACGAGAGCATGTTGTTCTTGGACGGCAGAAACAAAGAGCTGCTTACACGTCTCCATGAACGAATGTCAGCGTGTGCGGACGCCGAGGAGTATGAAGAGGCGGCGCGCATACGCGATTTGATTCGTGCGGTTGAATCCAGTTTGGAATCACAACTCACCGTGGACCGCAAAGGTGGCGATCGGGATGTTTGGGCTTTGGTTCGGGAAGGTGAGCGGGCCATGGCTTTGCTTTTGCCTTTTCGGCGGGGCCGAATGCAGGAGGCTCACCCCTTCCCACTGGATCAAGTTGTTGGAACGGATGGGGAGGTCTTGTCCTCTTTGTTGACCGCTTGGTATCAAATTCCCACCCGCATTCCGGCCGAAGTGTTGTTGAGCCATCCTCTGCCCGATGGTGGCGCTTTGGAAGAGTTTCTTTCGGAAATTTTAGGCCGTCGTGTGCAGCTGGTCTGTCCCCAGCGTGGCGACAAGGTGAAGTTGATTGCCTTGGCTACGCGGAATGCAAACGGTGCTCTCCGGCGTGCAGTGCTTCGGGATGCGCGGACCGATCAAGCCTTGGAGCGCTTGCAGGAAGTGGCCCGGTTACCCAGGCGTCCGCATCACATAGAATGCTTTGATAATTCCAATATTCAGGGCACGGATCCAGTGGCGAGCCAGGTGGTTTTCATTGATGGAATACCGGCCCGAAAGCGCTACCGCCGATACCGGGTTCGCTCGGTTCAGGGTCCGGATGATTACGCGACGATGCGTGAGATTCTCGAACGAAGGGTGAAACGGTCGCGGAAAGAGGGTGCGAAACCCGAAGATGCATTGCCAGATTTGATCGTTGTCGATGGTGGAAAAGGCCAAGTATCCGTGGTGCTGGCTGTGCTGGCGGACTTGGGTGCGCATGATCTCCCGGTTGTGGGTTTGGCCAAGCCGCGGGTGGAACATGCGCGTGGTGAACGCCATGCGGTCGACAAAATCGTGGTTCCTGGCATCAAGGACCCACAACGACTGCGTTCAAACGACCCGGCACTTTTGTTGCTGCAAGCTCTCCGCGATGAGAGCCACCGCACCGCCGTGCAATACCACCGGAAGGTCCGCCGCAAGGCGAGACTGGGCAGCGAGTTGGATGGGATTCCAGGCGTGGGCCCTGGCCGACGAAAGGTGTTGCTCACGCGGTTTGGTAGCGTGCAGGGGGTCCGGGGTGCGACGGAGGAGGAATTGGCGGCACTGCCTGGCATTAGCCGGACCTTGGCCCTTCAAATCCTCGACACGCTTGGTTCTGCGGATTGAGTGGGTCTACTCAAGGCTGTCGATGCGGCCAGACACGACCGTAGCATTCGATGAGCCCGTGCGTTCCCAGTAGATCTCCATGGTGGAGTGGATCAGGTAGGTGTGGGTATTCGATGGGCCGAGCCAAGCGCTCAAGGTGGACGCCGCCGATGCACTGCCAAACATGACCGTAGAGAAGCCGTAGGTGCTGGCGATTTCGGCCGCACAACTTTGGGTGCATGGAATACCGTAGACATCGTTGCCGATGTAGGCGACAAACCGGACGCCACTGTGGTCCCCCATGATTTCTTGAATGCCGGACAGGGTGTCTCTCGTTGCTTCTACATCCATGTTGCCTACGACCAGCACGATCTTTTGGCCGTAGAGTGAATGCAATTCAAAGGGCATGCTGGATTGATCGGTGCCCGACAGGTTGTATGCAATGTCGCCATCGTCGTAGCCGGTGCCTTCGATGGTGAAGCCCGTGTCTTCGACGTCGCCATCGGCGGGTCCTCCATCCAGGTCACGTTCGACCACATCATCCCCGGTGTCCTCGGTGCCAGTACCGCCATCGCCGGTATCGGTATCGGGTGTGCTTCCACCGTCGGTGTCACCACCAGAACTGGACCCACCCCCACCCGTTGCATCGTTGCTGCCCGGTGGTACCCAGGTACCGCCAGAGCCGAATCCTGGAGCGGTTGACTTTCCGCAACCGAGCAAGAGGAATGAAAGCATCAGACTACGCATGAGCGCACTGTACCATGGGTTTGGCCGACTTACTTGGGTCCGCGATCGGCATCTCTCGCATCCCGAATCACGTATCCGCCCTTTCGCCAGCGGGCCGCGTGGGTTGCTTGGAAATCGGAGGGTGCATCACCCCATTTCTGACACCAGAATTTTTGACCATGCAATGCAGTGCTGAGGCCTTGGACGATCTCACAACCATCGTGCCGGTTTCGGGTGCCGATGCCTTTCCGTGGTTTGATCAGATACCGACATTCGGTACATTCGTTCATGGTTTGAACGAGCCGGATTTCCCAGCGGACTGCGCGGGTGGAGCGTTTTGAATTGTTGAAACCTTGGGTGGTGAACAAGAAGGCCAAGCCGATGGCAGCAACCGCAATGACAGATCGCCCGATACGTTGGCTCTTGGCCCACAAAAGACCCCCGCTGCATGCCACAAAGAGCCCGAGAAGGACCCCAGGAACCGCTTGCATACGGTACGTGGTGGTCTCTAGTCCCACGATCCACCCAGCAAGAGCGGCGACTTGTCCGGCGAACACCAGGCCGAGCCACAGCATCCAAGGCCGTTTGGCCCGGATCAAATGGATCCAGGAAGCCAGGCCCAACACGCCCAGGAGAGCGCCCTTGGTGTCCACCATTTGTGTCCACAGTTTCCCCATGGAGGCTTGAAGTACTTGTGGGTCGAAACGACTGCCGAGGCCCTCCCAGTCTGCATAGTCGATGGGGGAGGCGGCGTGGCTTTCGATGCCCACCATTTTTGTGCCCACCCACAGCAGGGCACCCCAGCTTGCGAGCAAGGCTTTTGGATCCCGTCTCCAAAGGATGTACAAGAGGGTCACGGGCCACCCTTCATACCGGACCAATGGCAGCAGTCCGGCCACCAGATCGGCGTACACCCACATGCGGTCAGACGTGGGGAGTGAATGGTGCTGGGCGTGCAATGCAAGGGCCAGCCCACCAAACATGGCGAGCAAGAAGGAGGCCTCTTGGTATGGCACGACGCTCCACGTCAGAAAGGGACCAAAGAGGCCCATGGGAACGAAGAGCCATCCCGCTGCATTTCCGGCGATGTAGCGGGCGACCCAAGCCCCCGCTGTCACGGCGAGTGCGCCAACCAACGACATCACGACCCGCATGGCGATGATGCCGCCCCCAAGGCTTGCTGTCAGCCAAATGAGAGATTGCGTTGCGGGGAGCCACCCTTGGATGAGGACGTGCTCGCGTCCCCCCCATCGTTGGTAGGCATCCATGCTGTAGTTTTCGGGGTGGGTGAACAGAAGTGCTAGCCGCACGGCCAGTTCAATCGCGAACACGGCGGCGGTGAAGCGGGCGCCCGGTGAGCGCAGCATGTTCAGGGGTTCAGGCCGCAAAGGCCGGGTGTGGGTTGTCCCTGTACTTGCCACCCCAAGCAACCATCACAGCGCTCTGCGCCATCGAGGGTCAGGGCGTGGTGTCGTCCTTGTTGCACGGAGAGCATCCCACGGGTCGGTTCAATTCCACAGATGCCTTCGTCGATGCTCCATGCACCATCGAGCGTGAAGGTGGCCTCTTCCGTTGCGAAGGCGCCACTCACGGTCGCGTCGTAGTCATGAGGGAACAATGCAGCTGGGTAAATGGTGAATGCCAGGTCGAGACCCAAGAGGCCTTCCGAGCAAGACCAGTGCTCGGTTCCACAGAGGGAAGCAGCGGCATCGATCAGCCACAGATCGCCTGAAACTGAGATTTCAATCGCACCATCCAACATGAAGACAGGATCCGATTCTTGCTCGATTCGGAACCCTTTGCCGGCCAACCAAGCACCGTCAGGTCCATCGAACCGCTCCAATTCACCCTCGATTTGCATTCCGTTTTCGAGGGTACAACCGCCCATCCAGTGTTCTTTTAGGGTGCCAGGCTCGCTGTCCAGTATCGTCACGGTTGGGCATGCAATTCCGGTGCCCACGACGCTGTGAGGCTGCTCGACGAGCTCGACCAACGGTTCTGGTTGGACCGCCGTCATGGCTTCCAGGAGCGGTGCGGGATCGGCTTCCACCACAGGCGTCTCCGCCGGCGTGGGAACGCAGGCAGGAAGAATCAGCAGTGGAAAAATAATGCGCATGTACACTTCGGAATACGGCAAAAATGGGGTGAACGTCAACTGGTTTGGGGTGATTCGTTGCTTTCTGTGCTTGGCTCGTCGGCTGTTTTGGCGGCGGCTTTAGCGGCTCTTGCAGCATGAACACGCTCGTACAACACATTGGCGATATCGGTCACCTGGGCATCCTCTGTCTTGGCGACGTCCAGCATTCGGTGGCATCCAGGACAAGAGGTCACGGTGGTGTTCTGTCCGGTCGCTGCCAGTTGGTCCCATCGGTTGCGGTTGACCTTCGCTGGTGAGTCCCAAAGAAAACCTCCGCCACCTCCACCACAGCAACTGGGGATGTTGGGGCTCTTGCCGGCTGTGTAGGCGGTCACACCAGAGACTTCCAAGAGCTCGTTCAGCAATGCGGTTTCATCGTTGTGAATCACTTTGCATGGGTGATGAACGGCCATGGATTCGGCTTTGGCCTCCACCTGCAGTTTGCCCTCTCGGACCAACTCAGCAAGAAAGTCGACGTGTGAACGGACTTGGTTGAATCCGCCGCCCTCGACGTCTGCGTATTGCGTTCCGATGGAATCCTTGCAGTGAGGGCAGATGGTCAAAATGGTTCGGTCATGGTCACCGCCCATCGCTGTGTCCAATTCCCCGATCCGTTCCATCTTCCAGAAGGGCCATTCTTCCATCAGGCCACCACCGTGCAGCAAGGGCTCTCCCCAACACGATTCTTCGGCCAATACGCCGTAGGTGACCCCCGCAGCTTCAAGCAGTCGCGCGGTGGCTGTGATGATGGGTTGGAGGTCGGGCGAGTTGGCCCCTTGGCAACCCAACACAAACAACACCTCGTGTTCTGCGTGGTTGTAGATTGGCATCTCGTTTTCTTCGACCAATGCAGTTCGTGTGCTCGCCGCTTCTCCGAAGAGGTTGCCGGTACCGGTGGCCGGTGCGGCGCCTTCTGAGATGGCAGGCAGCGGGTACAAGCCTTCAAAGCTCATCCGTCCCCGGATTTCCAGACCGGCCTTGGAGGGGCGGTTCCCGACTGGGCAGACCACGTCACAGGCGCGGCATTGGGTGCAGGTGGCGAGTGTGTCCGGTGGGATCAGCTCCGAAAGCCCTTCGGAGTCGACCGTTGGGTCGCGCAAAGAAAGGACGAAGTGATCCCGGGGCTTGAGCCCGGCTTCTGCAGAGGGGCAGGCGTCGTTGCAGCGGCCGCATTCGATGCATGCGGTGGTGTCGAAAAGGGAATGGAAGCTGAAGTCGGCCACGCCATTGGGCATGCCCACGCGCCCGTATTCGGCCTCGAACAAATCTTCGTCTTCGGGCATCTCGAAGTCACCACCCGAAACGGGACGATCCGAAGGCAATTCCGTCATGTGTTTCAGGACGACATTGATGGGACCCATGATCAAGTGCAGGTGTTTTCCGTATGCGATCAGGGACGGAAAGCCACACAGGATCAGGTAGTGAACCCACCAGTTGATCTTGGCACCCACCCCTTGAATCCCCAGGTCCAAGCCCATGGGGCGTTCGAGGATGTAGGTCAGCATCAGGCCGGCGATAAGGGCGAGCACCAGACCGGATTCCCCCATGTGTGTGAGGCGTTCACGCATGAAGAAAAATCGTCGAATGGCCATGAACACGCAGGCCGAAAACACAAGGACGGCGATGACATCCAAGAATGTATCGACGGGGCCCAGGTGAATGGGTTCGCTCAAGGCCATCACACCGGCCAAGACATGCACTACGCTTTTGACGCCAAAAGAAACAAAACCATAGAAGATGATCAGGTGAACAATGCCGACCACGGGTCGGTTGGCGATGACGCGGGTTTGCAGAACCACTTCGGCCACACCGGTCACAAAGCCTTTCTTGTTGATTACCTTGATTTCTTTTCGCTTGGGCCAAATGTGTCGGACACGGTTTACCCAAAGGATGCGACCGAAACTCACGGCGCCCGCCAGACCCGCCAACACGATCAAAGCCAATTCTACCCAGCGCATCAGATCTCCTCGTACGGGAAAAAAAGACCCACGACAGAGCGGCTTTCTTCCCAGCTACGTGCCCCATATCCTGCTCGCTGTATATAAGCCTGTATTGCTCTCTTCGTTCCTGCGGTTTACGGGGGGTGGCCTGGAGGAAGTGGTGAGCGAGCAGACTTGGTATCAGACGGCAAAGTTCAAGTGGACGGCGTCCATGGCGCTCATTTGGTTGGTTGTCGACCAGGCCACCAAAATTTGGGTGGTTGAAAACATCAAATACCGGGTGGAAGAAATCCAGATCATCGATGGGTTCTTTTCATTGGTTCATGCGCAGAATCGTGGTGCTGCCATGGGTTTGCTCAACAGCTACGAGCACCGGATGCTCGTTTTTGGTGTCTTCACCGTGGTGGCCTTGGGCGTTCTCTTGCAAATGTACCGAGAGATCCCGGATGAAGACCGCTACCAGGCGACTGCCCTGGGCCTGGTGCTCTCCGGTGCCATCGGCAACGCCATCGACCGCATTCACAAGCAAAGTGTGACCGACTTCTTGCGGGTCTACACCGAAAACCCCAGCATCAAGCCATGGCTGGTGGACACCTTTGGTACCTACGAATGGCCCAGTTTCAATGTGGCCGATGCGGCCATTGTGGTGGGATTGGGCCTGTTCATTGTTCACTTCGCCTTCATGCAGGAAGACGACGATGAATTGGAACCTGAGCCACCCGAGAAGCCCCTCGAAATTTAAGCCCCGCTTAGCCCAGGCTTGATCGCCATGCGTCGAACATGACCAGCGTCCAGAGTTGGACAGAATGGTCCTTTTCTCCGCTGAGGTGGACCTGCATCAAGTTCCGCACAACGGATGGAACAAAGAGGTCGGCGGATTGTTCGCACAAGGCGTCGATCCGTTCACGCAAGAACGGTGCACCGGGCCCACGAAGCCAGTGGGCCATGGGCGTGGGCTCTGCGCGTTTGGGTCGGTGGAGAAGCTGATCGGATAGCCGCCCCTGCATGGCCCGCCGTAGGGGTGCTTTGGAGATGTATCCCATCCCTTTTCTTCGGCACTTTTCGAAGCCGGGCACGCCCGCAGCGGTCGACAAAAATTCACTATCCAACATGGGGAAGCGCATCATGATTCGGTTGTGCGCTGCGAGTCGATCGGTTCGTGCCAAGATGTCTTCGGTCAGCCAGCCCCGTTGCCAGACGTGTAGCATTTCGTTGATGGGGTCCGATGAAACCTCTTGGTACAGGGGCTCCAAGATGTTGACCCGAATCCCGGGTCGGGCCATGGCAGGATCGCGGAGCAGCGCCACCCGCTCGTCGGTGCCAAATACCCGAGATCCCCCGATTTTTCGCTCCAGCCCAAAGTTGGGTGCGGAACTGGCGATGTCGGACCACCCCGCTCGTTTGGCGAACCGCCGGCTCATCATGCGGGCGGGCCCAGGCAAACGTCCGACGGTGCGCGAACGCCGCAGACGCTGTGCGATATCGGGCATCGTGCGGCCGCCCAGGGCTTCGTCTCCTCCCACCCCGGAAAGGAGGACACGCACCTCGTGCTTGACCTGCTGAAACATGCAGTGTTGAACGAGGGCCGCCGGGCTGGGCAATGGCTGGCCCATCTGCAGGGTGGCCAAGTCGACCGAAGAGATCATCTCCTCGGTGCTGACTTTGATCAGTTTGTGGGATGCCCCATAGGTTTCGGCCACGCGGGCGGCGAAAGCGCTTTCGTCGCGTTTGTCTCCCATGATGGTCACGGTGTAGGTCGGTGGGGCCGAGCCGAGGATATCGGTCGCGTGGTGCAAGATCGCCGCAGAATCGAGGCCACCGGACAACAGCACGCCTGATGGCTGAAATGTGCGCAGCCTGCGCTCCACGGAGCGGCGCAGAGCGGTGTCGATCCGATCGGCGATCATGGGAAATTCAGGGATGGTCATTCCCGGTGACCACCATGGCGGGTTCCACCACCGATCGATGCGGACGCCGGAGGAGTCGATGCGGACCACATGCCCGGGCGGTACCGATTGAACATCGCGCAGCAGTGTTCTGGGTGCGTGTGTGTAGCGGAAACTCAAGTATTCGGTGAGGTGGTCTGACGCGATTTCACGGCTCACCCACGGCAGGCCCAACAGGGCACGCAGGTCGGATGCAAAAGCGAACTTTGACCCTTTGGAGGAGAAAAATATAGGACGGGTGCCCGTGGGGTCCCGCGCAAGCCAAAGAACCCGCTCCCGCTGGTCCCAGACTGCCATGGCAAAGCCTTGGCTCTGGTTTTTGAGGGATTCTGGGCCTTTGTTGGCCCATTGTTCGAGGGTTCTGTCTCGATCCGCCGCTCCATCCAGCAGGATGACAAAACGCTCCCCAATAAAAGGAGGCTTGGCCAAATCTTTTTCGGAGGAAAAGACCCGTTGTGCCAGGCCAGCGGGTGCAGCGTAAAAAAGGCTCTTGTCGTCGGGACCACGGTGCGCCACGCCGGTCGACAATTGTTGAACCTGATCCCGGCTGGGTGGTTCGCCTTTGAAATGAACGATGCCGGCGATTCCGCCCACGCTGCCTCCCTTGGCAACCAAGTGTAGCGTGGAGTAGCAGGTTAGGGTGACGCATGCTCTTGTCCTTGCTCTTATCTTGTGGTTCAGCTCCCGAGCCGCCGGCGCCTCCACCCGATATCGTTGTGGTGGTCATCGATACGCTGCGTGCGGATCACCTGAGCCTGTACGGTCATGCGCGGCAGACATCTCCATTCATGGATGAATTGGGCAAGCAGGGAACGTGGTTTCACCGAAGCTATGCCAGTTCTGGATGGACCCTGCCGAGCATGGCGAGCTTGGTCAGCGGCTTGTACCCCCATCAACACTTGGTGGGCAGGTTGGCGTTTCGCGGGACCGAGTTTGGGAAGCTTGCATCCGAGATTGTGACCCTTCCAGAGGCGCTTAAAAGCAAGGGTTACGCGACGGCGGCTGTGGTGAACAACACCTTTATGGCGCCAGCCTTTGACTTGGCCCAAGGCTTTGACTCCTATGACTACCAGGGTGCGAGCAATGTGGAGCATCGGACTGCGGTGGAGACCTCAGACCTGGGGTTGACCTGGTTGGACCAACAGAAAGGTCCCAGCTTCCTGTTTCTTCACTTTATGGAGCCTCACCTCGACTATCAGGCCACCGCCCCGCATCTTGGGCGCTTTTCGGAGCCCCACCCGGAGGCGGAATCCCTCAAGTTGGGCGATCGGGTTGGCAAATCACACCGCTTCACCCCACCCCCGGCGGATGTGCAGGAGTATGTTCGCCAGCGCTACGACGAAGAAATTCGGGTGGCGGATGATGGCATCAAGCACCTGGTGGAGGCGCTCAAGGCCCGCGGTCGCTGGGACAACACGGCTTTGATCATCACTTCCGACCATGGCGAAGAGTTCTGGGAGCATGGTGGATTCGAGCATGGTCATACGCTGATGGGTGAGTTGACCCGGGTGCCGCTGATCGCTGCCGGTGGCGCAGCACCCAAGCATGGCCGCGTGGATGCGGTGGTGGAACATGTGGATTTGGTGGCGGGCCTGCTGGCCATGACCGAGGCCCCCAAGTCGGAAGACATGATGGGGACCAACATTTGGGCCATCGCCGATGGCACTGCCAAGGACCATGTGAACCAAGCGTTGTCGGAAAACATTCTGTACGGTCCCCCAAAAGTATCGGTCGTCGATGCAACGGCACGGCTCGAGTATGACTTTGAAACGACGCGCGGTGCGCTATGGACTGTCGACCCCGATGGCGTGGAACGCAAGCCTGTTCCACGGGATCAGGTGGCTGCAGTGGGGCCAAAACTATCGGAAGCCATCACCCAGGTTCGTGGAAGCCTGTTGCCCATCGATGGGGTGGGTGGTGTGACGATCGGTGATTGGGAAATGTTCAATCAGCTTCGGTCGTTGGGCTACATTGAAGGGCCTGGCCCAGAGGACGCCACAGCTCCTGCAAGTCCGCCGGAATCGGCGCCTGCACCATAATTTTTTCGCCGCTTTTTGGGTGGTCGAATGCGAGCTGAATCGCGTGCAGCGCCAGGCGGGGCCAGAGCCGACTCGCCGCGCCGCCGTGTCGCCTGTCCCCGACTATGGGGTGGCCCACATGGGCGGAATGCACTCGAATTTGATGGGTACGCCCTGTTTCAAGTCTGGCTTCAATGAGTGACATGCCGTTGGCTTCACCCAAACGCGTAAAGTGGGTGCGGGCCGGCTTCCCATCGATCTCGAGGTCCCATGTTCCTCGTTCTCCGGGGTCTCCGACCACCACCGCTTGGTAGGTTCGTTGAATCTGGTGGGCCCGGAAGCCTTCTGCGATGGCGGCATTGAACCGCTTGTGGAGGGTAAACAGCATCAAGCCTGAGGCTGGGGTGTCCAGGCGATGGTGGAGGCCTGCGTAGCCGTGGGCGGCTTGAACCATGCCGTGTAGGTGGCTTCGTCGTCCATCGCGCATGGGTTGTGAGGCCAGTCCGCAGGGTTTGTTCACCACGAGAATCGCTTCATCTTGGTAGCAAACATCGAAGGTGAATTCGGTCTGCGTGGGGGTGGAGGATTGAAGCTCCACCCGTGCGCCGGCGGGGACATGCTGGCTGGCAAACTTTGCTTTCTTGCCATTCACGCGTACGCCGCCCGCTTCCACCACTTTCCGCGCCCGTTTGCGGCTGAGTTTGGTGTGATCGCTGATCACGTTGTCCAGGCGGCCATCGGCTGTGTTGGTGAACTGTTTGCGCATGGGGGCCCCGTTAGCCCGGTTGCCCATCAATGCGCCAGGCTTTGACCCATCCATCGTGCACCAACCAGGTGTGCAACAAGGTTTTCTGCTGTCCCGTCAGGATGGTCCCAGACGGTTCGCCATAGGCGACGTCCATCACAATGTCGCCGGTCTGTATGTCGGTGGCCTTGGTTTCAAAACTGTAGACATTGAATCCCACAACGGGCTTGTTCACCACCCCGGCCCATGGTTGGCCCAGGCCTGCTGCTTGGTGGGTGCCGACCCATACCCGCCGGCCATTGGCCATTTGTTCTGCGATCCAGGGTGCCGCCTGTTGTTCGCTGCGGGCTTGGTCGATGCCGAACAGCGATGCTTCCGGTCCATAGTCCGAGGCGGTGTGCACAAACAACAGCCCCGCAACAGCGAGCCATGGACGGTGCCCAGCCAGCAGCACCGTGGCCACGGCCATTCCGGGAAGCAAGTAGCGAATGTGGGTGTACAGGTCTGCTGTTCCCCGGTTGGCGAAGAACCCGATGGTGGCAAAAAAGACGATCCAGGTGAGCACAAAGCTGCCCATGACCCGCTCTTTCAGGAAGTTCTTGATGCCCACCAACAAGAGAAAGCGGCCTTGGGCGATGAAGAAAATAAACAGGACCGTCAGCAAGTCTTGGCCCCAGCCCCACAGCCCATCCGGTGTTCTCTCGGGATTGGCCAGACCACCGTGCAGCAGAGCCCAACCACCAAGCACAAAGAGGGGTGTCAGGGCCGCAATGCGCCATCGGCGCTCATCGTAGGCCGCCACCACTGCTGGAGCGACCAGCAGCACCCCGGGCTCTTTGGTCGCTGTCGCGAGTCCAGCGAGCACAGCGTAGCGCCCCCAGGCCCGATCCTGAAGTGCGATGAGTGCCCATGGCACCAAGGCCAGCAGTGGAAGATCGAGTTCGGGCCGGAGCAGTTGGGCCAAGAAGGGCGGCAAGGCAAAGACGGCAAATCCAGCGCCCCCGAGCCCCAGGCGACGGCCCAGGGCCACAAATCCTGCACCGGCAGCCATGGCAGGCAGAAGGGTGGCTGCACGAATGGCACCCAAGCTTGCACCCCATTGGGTGAACAACCCGATCCACCAGTACCAGAGGGGTGGATGGGCGTAGTCGGGGAGGCCTCCCGACCATTGGGGCAGTGTGGCCCCGGAGGGGTGCATGGCATCGGGCAAGGCGTGTGCAGGGGAAAGAGGAAAACCGGTTTCACCGGCCAATATTCCCTTGGGTACCCACCAAAAAAGACTGTCTTCGACCAGCGGAACATCGTGGTGGATGGCCACCCACAAGGCTGCGATCAATGCCCCTACCCAAGGAAGCCAACTCTGTCCGCGTTCTGTCATGCTTTGATGCTACCCCTTGCGGAGTACGAATCGTGTCTCTATTCTCCGCTTCTACGTGACTTGGGAGCACTCATGATCAGCTTTGTTGTAGCAATGTGGATGAGCTTCGCGGCGCCGGTGGCGAATGCGGAACCCTACTTGATGAACGATGTGGGCGGCACACTGCATCTTCCAAAGAATTGGGAGATGAACCGGTGGTCCGACTGGGATTTCAAGGCCAATGGTCCCGGGAACACGATTCTCTACAAGCTGTGGCTGACCCCCTACCAGAGTCCCATCGATGGTGCCGCGGCCAAAGCCTTCGCAGCGCACTACCTCGAGAAGGTGGAAAAAGAAGGAGGCGGGAGTCCAGACATTGCATCGGCGGAGATTAAGACCATCGGTGGTCGGTCGACCGCATTTGTGGAGATCAATTTTGTTTCTTCGGGCGGTAAGGGCAGCCCTGGTGTGTTTTACGGGGCTGCCATTGCCGGCGAGGGCCAGGTGATTCACAGCCGCGTGATTGCCTCCAAGCGAAATGCCAAGGCGGCCAAGGCCGGCTTTATGTCCACCTTGAAGGATTTTGAGTTGGCCAAGGGCCCCGCCAAAACCGCGGGAACCGATGTGGCATCCGAAGCGGGCTTTGCGGCCACGCTGCCCGATGGCTGGCGACCGCCGCTCGACAAGGAGCGGGCCGGTGTATTGGAGATCACCTCCAAGATGTGGGCCTCGGCCCTCGAACCCGCCGAGTGCTGGGTGGGCATCCTGCCGCCATTCATCGGCGAGCCCGATGTGCTCTTTGCCTGTGGCAAGTTTTGGGATGGGACCCCGGTGGACGAACACTCCTTCGCGGACATCGAAGGCGAGTGGCGCGACTTGTTCTTTGGCAAGGCGGGTGCGGAATTGCCTCCCGGTGAGATGATCACCGTGGGCGACCGGACGGGTGCCTTGTTTCGGCCCCGTGATGGAGACAACCCGATTCGCTTGTTGGTTGCACCCTTCGATGGGGGACTGCTGGCCACCTGGATGCGGGCATCAAGCCTGGATGCAGCGGGTGCGGACACGGCCATGAATGGCTTGGCGGCCACAGTGAAGTTCACGGGCCCGGATGGCGGAAAGCCCTTGGTCCGGCCCGATCGCTGGGTGGGCTACTACCTGAACTACCGGCCCACACACCCGTTTGTGTTGGCCCCCGTGTTGCTACTCATAGGCGGCATCGTGTTCCTGGCCCGCCGCAAGAAGAGCGGCAATCCCTATGATGATTTTGATGCATAGGTGAGGGAAGGACGGTCCGCCTTCGACCGTTAGCTTTCGATAGGGGGCTCGCAGAATCCAGCGAAGCACACCATGTCGCTATCACAATCGGCATCGACGGAGCAGGTCGGCATACACTCGCCGATTTCGGTATTGCAACCACAACCGGTGCCACCGGCTGGGCAATCCCCTTCGCCACAGTCACCATCGGAACTACATTCCTTGGGTGTGAACTCATCCTCACCTGTCTCTCCGCCGCCAGCTTCACCGCCGACTGCACCGCCACCGGCTTCACCGCCGCCGACATCTCCGCCGCCGACATCTCCGCCGCCGACATCTCCGCCGCCGACATCTCCGCCACCGACATCTCCGCCACCGACATCTCCGCCGCCAACTTCGCCGCCGCCAACTTCGCCGCCGCCAACTTCGCCGCCGCCAACTTCGCCGCCGCCGGCTTCACCGCCACCGGTCACGTCAGGGCTTCCGCTGTCGAGGGGTGCTCCATCGTCACCATCGTCAAATCTGGCGCCGTTGGTGGATGGGTAGCATGCGCCATCATCGGCGAGCGTGAAGCCTTCTTCACAATCCGCTTTGGTCGATTGTAGGCCGCTACAGCTGATGGTGAACAACAGAGATAGGCAGAGAATGGGTTTCATGTGGAGTCCTCAAAAAGCATCATACATGAACGCCGCGTATTTCCGGGGCGAACTGCACAGAATATCTGGCGATATCGTTTAGGTTCCACCAGCGTCAATGGGTTCTTCGCCCTCGCCGATCGGTGGACCATCTCCCCCTTCCCCGAGCACTTCGCCGGGGACTGCAAGATCTTCGAGTTCCGCACAATAGCAGGCGTTGAAAATGCCATCGACACCTTCTCCAGGGCCACCACCGAACAGCCTTGCATTGCCTTCAAAGTTCATGCCCGCCTCGACGAACAAAACCTCAATGACACCGTATATTTCTGCACCGACAGCGCCGGTGTATCCATCCAAGGGCCAAGACGTTCCTTCACCGGTTTCGGAGTTGTAGTAGTACGCACTCGCTGAAACCCGAGGGTCGTCATCCTCACCCGCCCCGAGTGGCAAGACGGAGAGACTCCCAGGGCCCAATTCGGTCCAGTTGGAGATTTCGATGTATGCGGCAGCATCGGTGTATGTGCCGGCTGTAATATCGGCGATGACGTCTCCACAGGAGTCTTCAGCTTGCGTGACGAGCACGCTCGCGGTGTCTGTTGTCCCTGTCCAACGCCATGCGGCGGAGGCAAAGGAGATGGTTCCACCACCACCTGTCCAATCCCGGAGACTGCCGGCTGCTGTGGTCCCAGTGAAGAGTTCGTCGCCGCACTCGTCGGTGATTTCAAATTCGTCTTCCTCGCCGCCATCTTCCTCGCCGCCGTCGTCGTCACCGCCATCGGGATCGTCCCCATCGGGTGCACAGATTCCAGTCGAATCACAGATGAGATCACTGGGACAATCGGCATCGGTTTCACACGGAAAAGGATCTTCACCCTCGATGACACCGCCATCATCTCCACCTGCGGTAGTGGCGCCGCCAGTGGTTTCGCCGCCAGTGGTTTCGCCGCCAGTGGTTTCGCCGCCAGTGGTTTCGCCGCCAGTGGTTTCGCCGCCAGTGGTTTCGCCGCCAGTGGTTTCTCCATCGGG
>Ga0163108_10001656_pt1 | contig 16272 bp, 13 predicted proteins | sample Fk1155metaG_FD_109644 | JGI IMG/M metagenome (GOLD analysis project Ga0163108, IMG submission 109644) | Marine microbial communities from the Central Pacific Ocean - Fk160115 155m metaG | ecosystem: Environmental > Aquatic > Marine > Oceanic > Photic zone | place: The Central Pacific Ocean...
CTAATCCTTCAGTCCAAATTGCAGCTGAAACACCAATTCTTTCTAAAAAACGCCAATTAGTAAGAGCTACGTTTGCAACTAAGACCGGTGAATGACCGAATGTGTTGTATGCTTCATGATAGTTTGCAGGCAAATCTTTTAGAATATGTCGATTTACCCATCCACCAGATGCCGATACAACAGTTTTGGCCTTTAACTTATTTAAGCCTCCATTATTAGCGTAAATAACTTCTACACCCTCATAACCGTTATTTTTACTAGTATGTTGAACGCTTACAACTGTAGAATTAAGGCGTATACGGACAGATTTTCCATTATCATCTAGCTGATCAAAAGCGATTTTTCCAAACAATACTTCTTCTAATTTGTTTCCCTTAATTGCTTCTGGATTAAGCTTTTTGACAAAATGCCTAGCAATCCCAGCATTACCACCTGGAAAGCTTTGCAAGAAACCTCCGTTATAATTTTCAGGTTTCGTGAAGCCGGGCATATCAAAGTACTTGCCCCAATATGCGCTAAGAGCATCACAGCCAAAACCGATGATGCTAGCCATAATCGGATCATAAAAAGATGTAATTTTATTTGGTAATCCAAGTTCATCTTCGTAATAAGATTTCAAAGAAATGGAGTCTAGCCATTTATCCATTTCTTCTTCATTTTGATGTTTAATTTCAGTCGAACGTACACGTGTAAAAGCATCTTTTATTTCAGTGCTCCATGGAGTTGAATCCAATCCAGCCCCCCACACATCTTTGACCCAAGGGTTAACCGAATCTTTAAAAAAATGACCTACATCGAAATGTTTTTCTTGCCATGTCATGTGATCAAAATTATCTTTCGGAATACGCATACCAGCTACGGATCCACTGGGTTTCACGTAATTAAATTCTCTTGGCATGTTTAAAGCCGAAAAATAATCATCTGGACCACCATTAATTGTTGGAAGGCCAAAATCATTGGATCCTTGGGGTCCTGAGATATGAATGCCGTTTACATTAAAATCGTTACGTTTCGCTTCACCACCAAAAATTGGGTGATTATCAAGGATAAGAACACGACCTGCAGGATTCAAACGATTGAAGTGATAAGCGGCAGATAAACCAGAAAAACCACCTCCAACGACTACAAGATCATATTCCTCTCCAGTATCAACCGCATCTGTAGTTTTTGTGTTAAATTGACCTGATCGTATTTTATGAGCAGTTTTAATAAGTTCGGGTGTGTTGCCATGAGATACAGCATAATCACCTATCCCTCCAGGACCATACCAATTGGCATTAACATCAAAAGAATAATCACTGCTTGCAGAAGATGTCTTATCTATGCTTTCGCCACACCCTACCATTGTGCCACTAAGGAATAACGATGAACCGTAAACAAAATCACGTCTTGTAATAGCGCTACCCATACCAAGTTCTTTATCGAATTTACTAGTCATTTTTTCCGTAACACTCCCTTATTAATAAAAAGATTAGTCTGATGAAATGTGAATAAGATTTTCTTTGTCATAAACTATCTCTCCACCTATTATTGTCATTACTGCTTCTGTGCTTAATAATTTTTCTGCAGGAATTTTTGAAATATCGTTAGACCAAACAGCTATATCAGCAAGCATTCCAATTTTAAGTGAACCCTTTATATTTTCTTCAAAGGCGGCATATGCTGGATGGATTGTAAAAGATTCAATTGCTTCGCGACGTGTTAAGCGCTGATCTTTTTCTTCATTAAACAAGCTGCCATCGAGTGATCTTCGTGTATCGGCGGCATAAATCCCGATTAAAGGATCTGAGTGCTGTACGGGTGAAAATGGTGCATCAGAATTGAAAATAACTCTTGCATCAGAATTAATTAATGAACGCCATGCATAGGCACCGCCCATTCTTTCTTTACCCAGTCTAGCTTCTGCAAATTGTTGGTCTAAGGAAAAATGCAGCGGTTGCATTGATGCAATGACGCCTAGTGAGCCAAATCGTGGCAGATCATCCAAAGATAATATTTGTGCATGCTCAATGCGAGGTCTTATATTGGAAGCGTCCTTTGATTCCAATGCTTTTTGATATGCATCAAGCACCAAATGGTTAGCACGGTCTCCAATAGCATGGTAAGCCACCTGATACCCGGCATTAAACGCTTTGTTGATTACATTATTGATGGTGGTTGGATTATCACGCAATAAACCTGCTGAAGTCGGGTCATCACTATACGGTTTATGCAACGCTGCACCTCTTGCTCCTAATGCACCATCGGAGAATATCTTCAGTGTGCGCAGTGTTAGTCGATTATCATAACTGCCAACTTCAATCGGCTTATCCATGAGCGAGTCAAAATCATCACCAAATTCATCGACGTGATACATTGTATATATACGAATTTTGAGGCGTTCGTTTTCAATTAAATTTCGATAGGCTGCTATTTCCTTGTCATTGGCTTGTGCGTCATGAATTGTTGTTATTCCAAAGGCGGCAGCAGCATCATTAGCGCCTTGTATAATGCTTTCTAGCTGTTCGTCTGACTCTTTTGGTAATGCTGTTTCTACAAGTTTTTGTGCTGTTTCAAGGAAAACACCTGTGGGTTCACCTGTTTCAGGATCACGTACAATAATGCCTCCCACAGGGTCAGGTGTGTTTTTATCTATTCCAGCCATATCCATTACAATTTTATTTACCCACGCGGCATGCCATGACATACCTGTTAAATATACTGGGTTGTCTGGCGTCACTTGATTGAGTAGTTTTCCATCTGGATAATCGCTTCCGTCCCAAGTGGCTGTATGCCATCCAGCACCGGTAACCCATTCACCCTCTTCAAGTGTACTTACTTTTTGACGAACTAATTCTATCGCTTCTTCTCTAGAACGGGTGTCATTTAAAAACAATTGACGTATTCGTCGACCAAGTTGTGCAAAATGAATGTGTGACTCGATCATTCCGGGTGACGCAGTTCGACCTCCAAGGTCAACAAACTGTGTTTGTGGGCCACGAAGTTTAAGTATTTCGCTATTTGATCCAACACGAACAATGCGGTCTCCACTTATCGCTAATGCGTCAACCGTAGAGAAATCTTTGTCCATCAGTAACAATTTTCCGTTTGCCAGGATTAAATCCGCAGTTTCTGTTTTTGTTTCACATCCGGTGAAAAATATAACAGAGATAAGTAAGTATAAAATTGCAGATTTTTTTAGATGCATGATTATTACTTTCGATAATCTACGGATAAATCTGATGCTAAATAGAATATCGTTGCATAGGCAGATGTTAAATATCTCATGTCTTCAGGAATAATTTTATCAAATGTATCGTTTGGTGTGTGGTGATACTTGAAGTAATCATTTGAATTTTGGGTAAAGTTTAATGCTGGCATTCCTGCTTTTCCAAGCACACTCATATCAGAAGCCCCGTTAGCATTATTTTCTTCGCTAAGCTCTATACCTAAAGGCGCAACAAATTTATACATTTCTTTAATCACAGGCAATGAATTTGGGCCAACACCAGGAACCAATGTATGAACTCTGCCTCCTCCACTGTCAACTTCAGCTCCAAGGATGTGTTTATTTAATTCATGTTGATGTTTCTCGTAATAAGCATTGACTCCATAAAACCCTATTTCTTCACCAGAAAACAAAAGAACTCTTATACTTCTTTTTGGGCGCTTATCCATTTGACCAATGAATGCTGCAGCTGCCATCATTGAGCCCACACCAGCTCCATCATCTAACGCTCCAGTGCCTTCATCCCAGGAATCAATATGGGCGCCCAAAACCAGATATTCATCAGGATATTCACTACCGGTTATTTCTCCAATAATGTTAGCACTTTCTTTTGGACCTACAATTTCTGAAGTTAAATTTATTTTTAGCAAAACAGGTTTGTTTCTTTTTAGTATATTTTGGATTAGCACAGCATCAGGAGGTGAAATTGCCGCGGCAGGAATTTTCTTTATACCTTCTTTGTAACCATAACCGCTGCCGGTATGGCTGTAACGATTATTATCTGTACCTACTGAACGTATAATAATCGCTTCAGCACCTCTTTGTGCTGCCGTGACGTGCCCTCTTCCGCGTGCTTTTGTACCTTCCCGATATCTATTCATTCTTGGTTCGGAAGGATTTGTATCAGTCATGCTGTATGAAATAAATACAATTTTTCCTTTTAAGGAGTCGCCTAGAGGAACTGCTTCTAAATCCGCTATGTTTTTAAACTCAACGATTTCACCAATTAAATCTCCTTCTGTTCCAACGCTATAACCTAAAGCTGAAATAACTATGTTATGTGGGTACGGCGAGATAATTTCAGCACTGGCATCACCTCTAATCCATCCTCGATTAAGTGGTACTGACTCAGTCCAATATCTATCGAAACCAAGTTGCTTAAATTTATTCATTGCCCATGCAATTGCTCGTTTATCACCTTCAGTTCCCATTCTTCTTGGTCCCACTTCAGTGGTAATTGATTCAACAATTTCCACAGAAAGGTTATTATTAAGTGTTTTTTCACGGAGCTCCAGCGCATTTTCTGCAATTTTTTTAGGGATTATCTCGTTGTTAATATTCATTGTTTCGCCATACGAAAGAACGTGCAGACCGAACAGTAATGTTGCTGTAATTGTAAAATAGTTAATTTTGGTAATTTTCATCTAAGGTTCCTCGAATAATACTACTAATAATTATATACATTGATAAAGACTTGTATCAATGATTCCAAAGGCAAAGCCCCAATGTAGCATTAGCGCCTAGTATCCGATCTACCTCGTCATGCTTAACCATTGTGCTTATGCCATCTTTACAAATTAGTACGCTTGTATCTTTATTTTTTATGTCCATTAAAATTTGATCTAAATGCCTATATTGAACATCATGCCCTTCTTTTGGGTAGGTTCGCTTAATTATTTGAGCTTTTGGGTAAACGGTATCCCAATCCTCTATATTCTCACCGATTAATAGAGGATCCGCTAAGCCCAAATATACATAAACAGGTGCGTTCATATTTGATGTATCAATTACACCTTCGTTGCAATACAACGCTAATTCATGATCGAGCGCTTGTGGATTCGCCATCTGACCATATAGGTAATGAGCTCTCGCTGCTTCATCAAATGCTGTATCTTGGAAACCTTCTAGTTGATGTAATTCACTGGTTTCAGGAAATGCAAAGAATTGCATTGGAAAGCGAAGAATGTCTTTATAGATATTATTAATTTGACCGTTCTCACACCTCTCTTTTGTACCTAGAACTGGGGCTGTAGCTGCCATATGCATAGAAGTGATTCTGCCAGGATAAAGGCTGGCAAATTTTGCAGCGTATGGTCCGCCTCCAGATATTCCAAATAGTGAAAATTTTGATATTTCAAGATAATCAAGCACGTCTATGACATCTTGAGTATAAGTATTCATATTGTGCTTCGGATTAAATGGAGTTTGCCCAAAACCATTACGTTCAACAGAAATTATTCGAATATTAAGTTGCTCTCTCATGGTTTTCAGAAAATCCAGTAAACGAATTGCCCTTACTGATGTACCTAAACCGCTCATCAGGATGACTGGCATATCCTCAGCATTTCCATCATCTATATAATTAATGGTCTTTTTTTCTTCATTTACGAATGACTTAACAGTTGGACCGAGTGAGTCAAAATGTTCTGGAAAGTTATTTTCTGCATGTACCTCAAGAAAGCCTATTAGAATAAAAGCCAACGATATTCCAAGTAAGGGTTTTTTCATGAATCCTTGCAAAGTAGTTCTTCTCGGTTTATTTGATTTGTATTGCCATGCCTTCTAGTCAGAATAATAGTGTGACGCTGAAATTAGTCTTACTTTCAAGTTTGTAAATCTAATGACTAAAGTTTGAGAATAAGTCCAAATCTAAGTATTTATTGAAAGTTGGTGTAAATTGTTTAACTTCATCGTCAATACTATCAGCAATGCCGTCATAATCGTCATCCTTTGATTTGGTGCTGTCTTCAGGAAAGGCGTCCATATAATTTAGTATTCCATCACCATCGGTATCTTGGTTGGCTATATAAACTTTACCTGAGTAATTCGGATCATTAATTGTATCGCCAGTTTGATATTGATTAATGATGACAGCGCCAGATGGAGGGACGTCTGAGTCATTTAGATAGTTTAGCAGTTTGTGATCTGGTGTAGAAATTGTTGCTTTAATTTCTAAGTCAGCACAACTGGAGGGATCTGCTGATGCATAAACTTTTCTAGGTTTAAGTATCCTGACGTAGTATTCATTTTCTGATGCATCAGTTAACACAGTTCCATCTGGAACATCAAACAAAGCAATGTTTTCATATCCATTAGCAGCCATATAATAGCCATCTCCAAGACCATTATCAGCGCAACTTCTGCCATCTACGACACTGCCGTCTTTCATGTTTCTGCATACGTTAGGAATTACGATCATAGTACCTTTTAACTGGAGATTTCCATTCCAAATACCATATCCCTCAATTTCAGCAGATTCATAAGATGCTGCAACAAATGAATCTTCAGATATTCTATCACCACTTTCATTATAGACCCCATAACCAAACCACCATGGCACATACTCCCACGTTTTTGATCTGTCTATACAAATTTCTGGTGACGGCGCCCATTTTGATTCTAAACTACGTTCATCAACAGAAGTTGGGACACTTGTTCCTAGTCTTTGTCTCAAAAGGTAATTATCGTTGTAAGCAAAATTTATAGTAAAAACGTAATCCGGAATTCCATCGGGATAATTTCCAAAAACGTTTTCACCTAACTGAACATTCATTTGACCCCATTGATAGCCATGTACTGTGCCGTAACCATTATTATTAGTTTCAGAGTGAATAATTTTTGATACATATAGTTCACTCCGAATTCCTGGATCAAGAGATGGGAATACTAATGATGAATCATTCCAACCAACTGTTTGGATTTGTGTTGTTGAAGAATCGATTCGTTCTGATTTCACTGAAGCTGTATAAAGCGCTTCTGAATTTGGTTTTTTTGCAATTTGATAATCGAATGTCAGCACTCCATAAGGATTGGAAGTTGAGGTATCCTCATAAAAAACAAATTTAGTTCTAAAATCTCGCGTTTCGCTAATTCTATAAGAATATAACTCCAAGGGATCAGAAGTAGATGTTTGTTTTGCGGAAAATATTTGCGCGTAAGTATCTTCATTTTGTTTGCATAAATGATCATTTATATTTGCTTTGTATGCTCTAAAATAAAATTGCTCATCAATTAAATTGGTGTTGAAATTTTCGGGCATGTTTTTTGTAATTGGGTCTTGGTAGTTATTTAAATTAGTCCATTTTTTATAATCAGAATGACTGGTATTACAAAGAGCTCGATTTATCGGATTAAAAGCTTCGGCCAAGTCATATTGATGGTTTAAAGCTATTCTAGCGTCTTTCCAGATATCTTTTGATAGATCTATCGATTGTTTGTCATAAGCCATTAGATTGGATGTGCATAAAATGAAGAGAAGTATGAACTTGAATTGCATAATTTTAATCCTTGAGCAACCCCATTTTCGATGGAATCTCTTTGAAATTGATTGCTGTAACATTAATGTTTTTTGATCTTGAAAAGGTCATCGATGCATCTGAAGAGTTGCACGTGATAATGTATTTCTTTAGTCCTGTTGCCCCCATGAAGATTGTTTCTTGACCACCTTGGGCAGCTTTAACGCCAGACCAATCACCAGAACCGACACAACTGCTCGCATTATTTGTTGACCAAGAGAGTGTTATCTGGCTTTGTGAGGTAACTTCGGACTGATCAGAAACAAAATCAACGGAGAATTGGTTATCATTTAGATCTATCGATTGACTGGAATTGTTCTTATCGGAAGTTCCGCTTCCACAAGAAACCAATACCATTATGGCTATTACTTGAAAGTAATTTTTAATTGATTTCATAAGTATGATTTAGCTCTTCATAATTTTATAAACCCTAAAGCGTAATTACTATTCATGGGAATTACCAATTGATTTTGAATTGAATCGTAACACATGGAAGCCGCATTAGGGATACCTCGTGCAATAACTGAAACATTACCATTTTCATCAATTTTAGAAACACTACCATGCCTAACACTGGTAACATATTTAGTTCCATCTTTCATTATTACAATTCCATCACCACCAGATTCGTCGGCATAATCAGTTTTTACCACATCGCCATCTCTATTGAAGGTTATAACTTTATTGTCACCCATATTAACCACAACAATATTTCCGTCATTATCTATGGCTACTCCATTTGGCAGTGATAAGGACTCATGCTTCGAGAAAACTGACGAAGAGCCATCAGGAGAAATTTTAAATACAACTTCCGGGTTTCTTGTATTTGATGCGTAGACAGTTCCATCGTTAGTTACGGTTATACCATTCATTCCTGATGAGCCTGGAACTTGAATTGAATTTAAAGGGTTGCCAGTTTTTAAATCAAATACTCTTAAATAATCTATATCTACTGTGTAAAGTTTACCATCAGAGATAGCGCTTCCAAGAGGGTCATTCAATTCAAGACCATCTCGTGTTGCACCAATCCATTTAGGTGTATGCACGCTTCCGTCAGGGTACAAAAGTGATACGTATGCGTCATTTGGGCCATTATCACGAAATTGTCCTGAGTTCATTGCAAGGATTAAGTTTCTATCACTGTCAAATGTGCAGCTTTCAGCAAAATAAAAACTCCCATAAACCTTAACATTGTTCGATTTGAAGACACGTTTACCGGACTCATCAATGGCACTGACTGGCTGACCCGCTTGGAATTCCTGAGAAAGTAATGGAAAGCAGATTAACAATGATGAGATTATCAATGTTGTATTTTTCAATATGTTCATTTTTTAGACTCCTATCATTTTCTTATGCTGAAATATTTCTTAATGTATTATATTTTTGATATGGGTTTCGAAAATATTTTATTATACCGACTTTTAAGGTTTTAAGTGATCTCTGATTGTGCAATCGTATTCCATAATTTTCGCCGCATTATTTAAAGATAGATAAATTTTGGCTTCCCATGGTTTTGTATAGAATTCTGGGTCGTCGATAAGAATAATATTTTCCAGAGTTTTATTATTATCTAGTAATCTTATCTTTTCTGTGAAATGAGCTTTTTTGCTGTAAGGGACACCGTGCAGTCGGAAAAATAGAGGTTTTACACCAATTGTATCGACAATCAATGTTGATTGATCCCAGTATGCTATTGAGTGCCCCATTAATGTTTGTCTAACTTTCTTTGGGTGATTTCTTCCGTCAGTGTAGAGCCTTCTTACTTGATGATTGTATTCATAAAGAATTGTCACTTGTTTTTCAGTTTGGATTATTTCTGTAGGAAAACCTGCCGATACGATTCTTCCAAAACCAATAATGCATTGAAAGGCGGGATCTTCTATTGTTCCAGCTTTTTTGTGCGCTATGAGGCCTCTATCAGTAAAAGGAAGATCTTTTGGCCACAATGAGTCTCTATCCGAAACTCTCACGTTAGATACCCATATACCTGACAAATCAACTTGAGCTGACAAGTTTTGACAAAAGCTGAATAAAAGAAAGATTGTGAAAGTTTTAAAGTAATTTTTGTTGTATTTGTATGTCATTTGGGTGGTTTTTTAGAGATTTTTAATAATTGGTGGCGCAGGCCTTATCCATCTGTATATTTCAATGTTTTCTCTGTCGAGGATTCTAAGTATGATTCTATTTGAACCATCGCGTGCAGGATGCCCTTCTGCTCTAATCATGCCACCTTCTTTAATTGTATCTTCATCCCACCCTCTTCGGATAAACCAGTTTGGACTCATTGTTTCTATTTCCCATAATTCTGTATTGTTATCATCAGTTTGATGTTCAATGTAAATTCTGGAATGCGGGTTTTCAAACCAAACCTCTGTTACTTGACCATCAATACTAATCATTTTTGTCATATCAAATAGAGCAGATGCAGAATGGTGAGCAACACTTATATTTACGGCTAAAATTAAAGTAGATAATAAAATTTTTATTAATGTTTTGTGCATTATATGTCCTAATTACTGCTCGTTATCATGCGAGACGTAAAGCCATTGGTGCCTTGGTGAGACCATTCATGATTCGGTCCATTATGATTATGTATAATCGATTCGTATTGAATGTAATCATAGAAAGAGTTATAGGGAAGCCCTTTAACTGAAATCAGGCCTCCATCCATTCCGGAAAGTGGCTGCATCTCGACTTGTGACTCAGGAGTGGAAAATTTTATTATATTGTTTTCTTTAGTTACAGATAGAGATGTTTTTTCAATTGATTGTGCTTGCTTAGAAAAGCCGCTAAATGCCAATGGAAGTATTGAATCAAATGCGTTAGATTTTTTTTCATCAAGTTTGTTGTCAACGTAAATTCTAGACCATTTCCCCATCTCAAAGGTCACCACAAACCGTGTTCCAACTAAATCTATATTATCAATATGACCTTTATATATTTCTATAAGTCGACTGCCATTACAGCGATTTTTTGTTGCACGACCAAAATTACATGGGCAGGGAATTTCACAGCTACAGCATTCTGCTATATTAGCTTCAAAAGTCCATATTGGATTCGCTTTAACTTGTGAGATGAAAGGTGAAACCACAGCACTTGTTACAATTGCTTTGTTAAATTCACGTCTTTTCATATTCTTTCTCGAGCCTTATTAATTGGCATTAATGTTTAATTTTTCAGAGACGTATTTTTTAACATCTAAGTTTTCATCTTCCATCTTAGCGTAAAAACCTTGTTTAAATGCTTTTGATTGCATTCCTCTTTGAACTCTTTCACATATTTCCCAGTCCTGAAGGTTAGTTATATCCCACAATTCCTTTGCGTCACTTGGGTCAAATTGTTTGTCGTTGATGGCATCAGGATGAAATAATATCCTGAAATCAATGTTAGTTTGATTTGCATCAACTGGATTTATAATAAATATTGCAACATGATCCATTGCCAGACTGATAAGCAGATTCGGATACAATGCTTGACCAAAGTGTCGTTCTCTCTCATTTTTATTGAGACCAGGAAAAGGCTGCCTGTTTGTTGAGCCGGATAATGTAAATGTGTTCGCGCCCTCTTTGTGTGAAACACCATTTTCCCAATCTAGGTCAGACCCACCTTTGTTACGAAAAGCTGGAACAATTTTGCACAATTCGGGGTGAACGCTTGCACAGTGATAACATTCATTATAATTTTCTAGTATTACTTTCCAATTAGATTGCACCTTATATTCAATATTTACTTTAGATCTTAATTCTTTGAGTGGGTATCTTTGTAATTGGTTCGGAATATCATTGAGATACTCTTTTAGTGGAATTTCATTTTCACTTAAACTGATTAGCACAAATCCACTCCATTTTTGTAGATTAATGCCGGACAAATGATACTTAGTGTCATTTTTATTTAAATTTAAATGAGGTGCATTTTTAAGTTTACCATTGAGATCGTACGTCCAAGAATGATAAGGACATCTGATATTATTTTTTATTTTTCCGAATAATTCACCTTTCGATGAATCAAAGAGTTCGCAGCCGCGATGCTTGCAAAAATTATAGAATCCCCTTAATTCACCGTCACTACCTCTTATTATAATAACGTACTGTCCCATTATATTTATAAGTTTGTAGTCACCGTTCTCTTCAAACTCCTCATCCCTGCCAATACACATCCAATCATTATGAAAAATATTTAATACTTCATTATCAAACCATTTTTTTTTAGTGTAGTAATCTTTATGGAGTGTTTTTTGCATACTTTTAGTGAGTTTTCTTGTTGTTAATAAAATCTAATATGTCACGTGCAATTGAGTCATCATGAGTATTAAAATGATACATCATTGAATAATGATTGTGCCCGGGTATTTGTTTGTGATTTGGGCATTTTTCCTGTCTTTCACACAATTTCGAAATCAATTCAATCGCTTCCATTTGAGTGCTTGTTTTGTCAAATTCAGCATCTATTATGAACAACGGTATAGATCTTCCATCTATAAAATTTATTGGCGTATTATTTTTATCAAAACCATAATAGTTTTCTTTTGATGTGTTACTGACATTCGAGTAAATGCCTGACAAAAGAATCGAACCCTTTATTCCATCGTTACCGTTATCAACTTGTAATTTCTCATTAAAAGAGTATGTCGCGACATGTGCTGCACCTGCCGAATGACCCATGAGGAAGATATTATTTTGGTCTATATTTAATGATTTGGCATTTGCTCTAACCCATTTAATTATTTTAGCTACATCTTGAGATCCGCTTGGCCATTTGTAATCAGGAGCTAGTCGATAATTGGCATTTATTCCTGTTATGCCGTTTCTAGTAAAGTAGTTCAGAACATTATCAAATATGACATGATCGCTCTTATCACCTCTTACGAATGCCCCGCCATGAATAAAGATAATTACAGGTGACATTACACTCTTTGATTGATTGTAATGAATATCTAATTTTTGAAGTGGGTGATTGGCATAAGAGACATCTCTATCAATATCTCCAATTGGATAATTGGCTTGGATTAAGTAGTTTTTATATATCGCACGAAGTTTACCAATATCATTACCTGAAAAATTACTTTTAAATTCATCAATAACTTGTTTCGATATAGGGGTTTTTTCTGTTGTTGCTAACAAATAACTGGATGGTAATAGGAGGATTATTACTAACAGTGCTTTAAAGGCGTATTTCATCATGCTTAAGTTTAGAGGTAGTTAAATATTTGATCAACCGCTCTACTCCCTTCAGCGGCAGCAGGGCCCCAATGTTGATAGCCACGTAACTCTGAATGTCCAAATGAGATTCTCCCAAACGGTGTTGATTTGATAATATCTGCGTATCCAGGGCTCCCGTCTTTATTATAGAAAAACCCAGGAGTTGGCGTAACGTATGCGTGACCCCATCTATTGAGAATTATCCCGGCAATATCAGTTTTTGGGTTAAAGCCGCCAGAACTAAACATTCTAACCATTTGTTCACGTATTTCTCTTTCGTATTGTATGTATGACTTACCTAGCATTTCATATTGCCCGAGTCTTGATTGTTGTTGGGCATTAAAGCCTTGATTGGCTTTTTCGAATGAGACATAAAAGGTCAATGTAATGGGTTTATTTGGATCAAGATCAGGTTTATATTCTCCGACATGCATTGGTTTTCTAATGTTTGTGTGGAAACCAAATCCACCAGTCCATTGGCATGCAGTAATGCCAAGTCGATGCAAAAAACGCCAATTTGTTAATGCAACATTAGCTACTAACATTGGTGCATGGTTGAATTTATTGTATGCATCAAGATGATTTTTTGGTAAGTCAGAAATGATGTGTTTATTAATCCATCCACCTGAAGCCATCACAACTGCTTTAGCGTTTACTTTATGCAGCTTGTTATCTCTATAGTAAGTTATGTTTACATCGCCTGAATCACCGCTTGTTTTAGTGTGAGCAACATTAATTACATTGCTGTTAAGCCTGATTCTCACTGAATTATCCTCATTATCAAGATTATTGAAATTAATGGGATTGTTCATGATATCTTCAAATTTACTGCCACCAGTTATGGCATTAGGAATCAGCCATTTTATAAAATGCCGGGCAAAGCCATCGTTTCCACCTGGAAAACTATGACGATTTAAGGGGTTGACTGGAGCATTTGGTGACAGGCCATACATACCAAGCAGCATAGCTATATAAGCCGACATGGCATCGCAACCCATGCCTCCTGAGCTTGCTAATACTGGGTCAGCGAACTTTGTGACCTCTTCATCAAGACCCATAACTTTCTCAATATAATCTTTATATGTCATGTTATCCAGCCAAGCGTTAGTTTTTTCATCGTCGTTTGGCATATCTTTTGCATATTTCCAGTTAAGTAGATCTTTTCTAACCTTCTCTGATACTGGATATCGTTTTAATTTATCTTTCCAGATATTTTTTATCCATTGCGGTTCAACATTGTGTGATTGTTTATCTACAAAATGTCCTTTTGAGATTAATTCTTCACCCCACATTTGCACATCATAGCTCTCTTGTGCAAACACAAGATTTTGATCATTGTCTTTCATTGTTGCGTATGAGAATTTTTCAGGAATATTCAATATGTCGATATATTTCAAATCTTCCTTGATATCATAGCTTTTTGTTTTGTAGTAAAAGCTATTCGATCCTTGTGGTGCAGTAACAATATGACCATTAACATTAAATTCATTGCGCTTTGCTTCACCGCCGAATATGGGGTGATTTTCTAAAATAAGGCATTTTTTATTGGAATCTAACTCCATTAATCGTTGCGCTGCACCTAAACCTGCCATTCCTCCGCCAACAATCACCAGATCATATTTTTCTGAAACATCAATATCATCAGCATTATTTTTACTTAGGAGGCCGTCTCTTACAGCGTGTGCAGATTTTAAAATTTCCGGCGTATTTCCATGCGAATATTTTGAGTCACCTACTCCGCCATAGCCGTACCAATTATCCGCCACTTGATTTGATAGGTTTAATTTATTGTTTTCATTTGCAAAGATTGATGATGGTGAAGACATACTATAAAGTGCGCTGCCAGCACCTAATAATGTTGAATTCAAAAAGTCTCGCCGATCGATTTTTTGATTCAAACCTAATTTTTGATCGCGGTTTTTGTTGTAATTATTCTTTTTCATATTCTCATTTTATTTTGGAGATTGTTTGGTGTTACCTGGCCATAGTATTTTACTTTCTTGTACATTCAGATTTCCTGTGGATTGATCTATTTCAGCAATTGACACAAACACAACTTCGCCGTTATCTTTGATGCCTTGATTATTCATTATTTGCATAGGCATATTTAACCTATCATTTGAACTAGATTCAAATGATATTCTGCCTGTTGCTCCGTCGAAATCCACTTTTCTGAGGAATTTTAAAGTATTTTCTCTATTTACCTTTAGTTTATTGAGTTTGGTTAATTTAATTGCATGGGCTATAACGAAGATATGATCATAACTAAGTGCGCTGTATATGAAGTTACTTGAATTTAAATCGACTTTCTCATTTGCCGATTTCTCAAAAGATTTGCTGTAGCGTCTTAGATGCAAAGAATCGCTCAATTTAGCTATTGGCGCAAAATAACCAAAAGCTCCTGATGTCACTTCGATTGATTCGTTATTTAGAATCATTTCAGATGCATAAAAAGAATAACCCACTTTATTTAAGCCTAATTTATTAATTGATCTGAATATATTGACTGTATCAGGTGTGGGAGTCGTTATTACTATGTGTTTAATATTTTCTTCTTTTATTTCCTTTATATAGCTATCAAGCACTGATTGTTTTTCATCTCTCGGGAAAGAGTAGACTCTTGATATATTAATGTTATGTTTAAATACGGCTTCTTTGATTACGTTGTATGCACCTTCGCCCCAAGCGTCTGTTGTGTGAAAATAGGCAATCTCTTTTACATTAAAATGAGCCGCCAAATCAATGAGATATTTTTCGTAAGATTCGCTAGGAGCTACTACCCTAACAAACCATGGAAATTCTTCAGGTGAAGATAATAAAGCTGCATTTGCACCATAAGATATCACTGGTATTTTATTGACTGCTCCTAATTCAGCCATTATTACAGCTGGATCGCTGCATTCTGCACCAGTTAATGCAATGATCTTCTTTTTCATCAGTGTCGATGCCATGAGATTAGTATTTTCCGTCCAGCAATGGTAATCAATTATATTTTCTGGGGGCATGCTAATTTTATCGCCGTCTAACATATTGCTTTCATTTATTTCTTCAATGGCAATTTGTGCGCCTAATCGAGAGTATTTGCCCCACTCAGCATATCTTCCATCACGATAATGTTGAGTGTACATTCCACCTAATTCGAAAGTTTCTGAATGAACGAAACTAATTGTAAAAATTAATATTATAAAAAAATAAAATTTAGCGTTACTTCTCATTAAAGTTAGTCATATCCGGGTAACAAAATTTTTGACTCATCAACCTTAAGTTGACCTTTGTTTGATATTGTTGCGATTGACTCAAATTTGACTGTATTTGATAGTTCGTCAAAACCATGACTGTTTACTATCTGTAAAGGCATGTTAATACGATCATTTGATTTATTGGAAAAATAAACTCTTCCTGTAACTCCTTCAAAATCAACATTCCTTAGATACCGCATAAGGTTCTTTGGATTCATTTTTATTTTCTCGTCGTTCATGTTTTTAATAGCATGAGCTACTGCATATATATGGTCGTAACTTAAGGCACCATAAAAGAAAGCCTTTGAATTAACATCAACATCTTTGTCTAG